>Ga0213867_1000235_pt1 | contig 25650 bp, 19 predicted proteins | sample PICome_12_FD_160120 | JGI IMG/M metagenome (GOLD analysis project Ga0213867, IMG submission 160120) | Coastal seawater microbial communities near Pivers Island, North Carolina, United States - PICO540 | ecosystem: Environmental > Aquatic > Marine > Coastal | place: USA: North Carolina... | reverse complement strand
CCGAGCTTACCCGCATTTTCAATGGCCTTATCCAGCTGCTTGTAACGGTACAAACACAAGTTCTTCGCCACCTCCGGCTGCGCCGTTGCGAGGTAGAAAGGCAAACAGTATGCTTCGGTATCCCAGTAGGTAGAACCGCCGTACTTCTCACCGGTAAACCCTTTAGGACCGATATTTAATCTATCGTCCACACCTGTGAAGGTCTGGTTCATGTGGAAGATGTTGAAACGGATGCCCTGCTGTGCTTCCGCATCACCGTCAATCTCAATATCGGAGGTTTCCCATTTGTTGTGCCAGGCGGCTACGTGCTCACTACGCAATGCATCATAGCCTTGCGCTGCCGCCGCCGTAGCACTCGCTGCTGCCTTAGCGTCCAAGCTTTCCACGTCGTGGTTCATGCTAGACAATACAGCTGCAAATTTTTCAAGTTTTAGCGTTTGACCTTGTGCTACATCGAACGACTTCGTTTCGCTCACTACCATATGAGAGGCATCGGAGCTTGACGTCCAGCTTTGTGACTGACCTTCTAGAAGGACGTTGTTGCGCATGGCAACGGTCACTTCAAAACCGGTTTTTTTAGTTTTGGCATGTACATAGCTAACGCCAGCTTCCTGACCTTGAGCTACGGGCTCCCAAAACTTTTCGTCGTAGTTGCTGTCCTCGTTCTCCACATCGAAGTCGAGGTACGAGCACAGTTCTATCTTGCCTGAGAAATTCTTTGGCGTAATGCTGTAAGAAATGGTTCCAATCTCGTCTTGGACGATGCTCACTAAACGCTCGGCTTCAACAGCAACGATCTTACCCGAAGGCAGAGTCGCTTCGAAAGCGCGCTTGAGCAACCCGCTTTGCATGTCGAGCTCACGATAGAATGAAGCTACTTCGGTAGCGGTATGAAGGTCCAATTCCTCTCCGTCGACCTTCACCTGAATACCGATCCAATTGCAAGAGTTCAATACTTTGGCGAAGTATTCCGGGTATCCGTTTTTCCACCAACCTACTCTTGTTTTATCGGGGTAGTAAACTCCGGCTATGTAAGAGCCCTGAAGACTCTTTCCGGTATATGTTTCTTCGAAATTAGCGCGCTGGCCCATGCGGCCATTGCCTATAGAAAAAAGACTTTCGCTTTTAGGATGGTTTGTTTCACTCCATCCTCTTTCGATGATCTTCCAAGGGTGAACCTCGGTGTATTTATTAAACATTCGCTCTAGCGGTTACACGTTAAATCGTGCCACTAGCTTTTCAGGGGTTGTTTCACCTAAGGCGTTGAAATGTATATTCGCCCCTTTAAGAGCGTCTGGCGTACCAATTCCTACACACTTCATTCCGCCTGTGATTGCCGCTTGTACCCCGGCAATGGAATCTTCGAAGACCAAACATTGCTCTGGGTTTAAGCCGATAGCTGTAGCACCTTTCAAAAATACCTCAGGGTGTGGTTTGCCGTTTACCACATTATTCCCATCAATTATCGCATCGAAAAGGGGCGTTAGGCCCATTTTATCCAAAATCATGGGTGCATTTTTGGAGGCAGAACCCAGCGCAATCTTAATGCCTTGGGCATGCGCCGATTGCAGAAATTCAACTGCTCCAGGAAGCCCGTGTGAAGCATCAAGCGACTGTACTAACTCAAGGTACCACTCGTTTTTCAGGGCCATCAATTCAGTGAATTCTTCTGCGCTGACCGTAGCCCCTGTCCAATTCAAAATCATTTTTAATGAATCGACGCGGCTCACACCTTTGAGTTCTTCGTTTTGAGCTTCAGTGAAGTCTCCTCCTAGTTTTTGAGCGAGTCTACGCCATGCTTGAAAATGAAAAACGGCGGTATCTACAATAACGCCGTCTAAATCAAATAGAAATCCTTTGATCATGATTGTGTTTGGTATGCATCCAACACCTTCAGGTATTCGATGTGGTACTTGATAAGCCCGTCTACTGGTTTACGCATTATTTGCCCCATTGTCATATTGCGCTCTGCCAATACTTCTTCCAAGATCTCATGGAAAATTGCTCCTACAGAACCAACAAAGTGAATAGGCACTTCACGGCAATTCTCGAAACAAGCAATGTGGATGTCAGCGAACTTTGCAAAACCCTCACGAACAATCATTTTCACATAGGGGTGCTCCATGTGTTTGCCTGCGAATCGGCTAAATGAAGCCAAGTAGACATTTGGGTTAGGCTTGTTGTATACACTGGTGATGATTTCGTCCTTGTCCAATTGGTAGGTGTGGTAGAAATCCTCTGCCATTTCTTCTGGAAGACGCTTGTACAAAAAATCGGCTACGAGGCGTTTCCCAATAAAACTTGCCGATCCTTCATCCCCCAATACATAAGCCAATGCAGGCACTTCTTCGCTTACCTGCTCGCCGTCAAAGTAACAACTGTTGGAACCAGTACCGATGATACAGGTAATAGCGGGAACGCCAGTATACGTAGAATACGCACTAGCAACTAGGTCGTGATCTACATTAATGTGTGCTTGCGGCATGACTCGTTGAAGCCCATCTTTGATAATGTCTTTCAAACTCTCACTCGAAGCGCCGGCACCATAGAAATAAACATAGTCTATGTTGCCTTTGATCTTAGCTACAGTAGCGTTTGCGCCCAATTCTTCATGAATGAATGGCGCACTGTGGAAGTAGGGATTAAAGCCCATGGTGGAGAATCGGACATGCTCCGTTCCATCGGGGTTTAATGCAACCCAATCACATTTTGTAGATCCGCTTTCTGCAATTAGTATCATACCGTAGAAAAGGTAAAACCGTGCCCGCTGGGCACGGCCTCAAAAATATAATCTTAAGCTAAACGCTCAACTAAATCCGACAAACGTGCTGAGTATCCAGCTTCGTTATCATACCAGCTCAACACCTTCACCATGTTGCCCATAGACGAAGTCATGCCTGCATCAAAGATACTGCTGTGTTTGTTGCCAATAATATCAGCACTAACGATTGGGTCTTCAGTGTATTCTAAAATACCCTTCAACGGACCTTCTGCCGCAGCTTTCATTGCAGCGTTGATTTCTTCTGCAGTAGCGGATTTTTCTAATTCTACTGTTAGATCAGTAGCAGAACCAGTAATGGTAGGAACGCGCATAGCGTAGCCGTCCAATTTTCCTTTTAACTGTGGCAATACTAGTGCAACCGCTTTGGCAGCTCCTGTTGTAGTAGGAATCATACTTACTGCAGCAGCACGTGCACGACGCTTGTCTGAGTGAGGAGCGTCTTGGATACGCTGATCAGAAGTATAGGCGTGAATAGTAGTCATGTAACCGCGAACGATGCCAAAGTTTTCGTCCAAAACTTTCGCCATTGGAGACAAACAGTTAGTGGTACATGAAGCGTTGCTCAACATCACATCTTCTTCTGTGATTTCGTGATCGTTCACACCAAGAACAACTGTTTTAACATCACCTTTCGCAGGTGCGGAAAGAACTACTTTTTTAGCACCAGCTGTGAGGTGCTTGCCCATGCCTTCAGCATTGGTAAAGAATCCAGTAGATTCAACAACGATCTCAACACCTATTTCGCCCCAAGGAAGCGTTTCAGGATCGCGTTGAGCGTAAATAGTGATTTCCTTACCGTTAACGATTAGGCTGTTTTCAGTATACTCAACCGTTCCGTTGAAACGACCGTGTGCACTGTCGTACTTCAACAAATGTGCAAGCATATCTACAGCAGTTAGGTCGTTGATCGCTACGATCTCGACTTTATCGCTTTCGATCAAGTTGCGGAAAGTTAAACGTCCAATACGGCCAAAGCCGTTGATAGCAATTTTTGTGCTCATAGTTTGATGTGTTATGTGGCTAGAATTTTAGCAATGGTTAGCATTTCTTCGTCCAATTCAGTGGTTTTAGAAATGGCGTCATTCAATGTGGTGAAGACGACTTTTTGATTGATCATTCCTGCCATCACTTTGTGCTTGCCTTCGAGCAAACCTTTAACGGCATAGTGACCTAAAACAGAGGCTAAGACACGGTCATTGGTAGAAGGGGATCCCCCGCGTTGGGTGTGGCCCAAAGTGGTAACCTTAACATCCATTTCTGGGAATTCGTTGCGAATGGAAGTGGCGATTTCGAAAATGTCTCCGAGGTGATTTCCTTCCGCTACCATGATGATGTTGGAGGTTTTTCTGGAGGTTTGTGCATTTCTTAAATCGGCAAATAATCCGTCGTAAGTAGCTTTTTTCTCTGGTAAAATGATGCTTAAAGCACCCGTAGCTAGACCCGTAGAAGCAGCGATATATCCAGTGTCCCGACCCATAACCTCAACGAGGAAAAGTCTATTGTGAGAGGAGGCCGTATCACGGATTTTATCGACACTTTCAATAACCGTATTGGTTGCGGTATCGTAGCCAATAGTAAAATCTGTTCCGTACAGGTCGTTGTCTATAGTGCCAGGTACACCAATGACCTTTATTCCATGTTCCTCGGCGAGTTTTAATGCACCTGTAAAAGAACCGTCACCACCGATGACTACTAAAGCATCAATGTTACGGTCTTTAAGATTTTGAGCAGCTTTTGCACGACCTTCTGGGGTTCTGAATTCTTGAGAACGAGCACTTTTTAGGAATGTTCCTCCAAGGGCTAAAATGTGTTTTACACTCGTTGAGTCAAGTTCAATCAGGTCATTTTCAATCATGCCTTCGTACCCACGATACACGCCAAAAACGCGTTTTTTGTAGTACAGAGCAGTACGTGTTACCGCACGAATAGCGGCGTTCATCCCAGGCGCATCGCCACCTGAAGTAAGAACTGCAATATTTCTAATTTGATCAGACATGGTGCAAATGTAAGAACTAAGTGTAAAAGTTACACTTATTAATTTTTAAGCTTTATATTTAAGGACCCAAGTATTTAATTCAGCAAGAGATTCAAACCGCTTATGTCTCAACAGATTGAGTTTGCTCCTAACATCAGTGTGGACTGTGTCATTTTTGGATTCGATGGTGAGAACCTCAATGTTCTCCTCATTGAAGAAAAGGATATCGGTCAAGGATTACTAAGAAAACGCCTTCCAGGTGATTTGATTCACCGAGGGGAAAGTCTCGACAAAGCCGCCGATCGAATTCTTTGGGAATTGGCTACGTTGCGTAATGTAACAATGAAGCAGTTCCACACCTTTGGGGATCCATTACGCGTTAATGACCCAAAGGATAAAAAGTGGCTAGAACTGTACCGTTCAAATCCTGACGAGCGAGTAATAACGGTGGCATATTATGCGCTAGTTAAAATGGCAGATTTCACCCCAAATCCCGCCAGTTTCGCAGGGGAAGCACTGTGGCAAGACATCCGCGAAATTCCTGAATTGGCTTTCGATCACAATGAAATTGTAGAGGTGGCATTGTGGAAACTTCAAAGACATTTTGAATTAAACAAAAGCGGATATGAATTGCTTCCGCCGAAATTCACCCTGAATCAATTACAACAACTCCATCAAGCGATTACACAAGAAGAGCTCGATAAGCGAAACTTCCGTAAAAAGGTCGTTAGAGAGAAACTCGTTGAAGCCACAGAAGAAAAGCAAGAAGGGGTCCTTCATAAACCGGCGCGTTTGTACAGAATCAAGAAATCATAACACAGAAGCGGCTTAATTTTTAGCATTTGCGTTAAAATGTGGGCGGATTTCGATAAGCACCCCTGCATTCGGGCTTCGGTTAGAAAAGGTTAAAGTGTACTTTTGACTTTATAACCTTTTACACAAACCATCGGATGAAGATTGTTTCGAAATTTTTGATGATTTGCCTAGCCGGTTTTTCAGGATTTGCAACCTACGCGCAGTCTGTAAGTGGTACCGTTTTCGACGAGTACAACGAGCCGCTCCCATCGGTTGCCATTACCTTAGAAAACGGATCAGGCACGATGACCGATTTTAATGGTCAATACACCCTTTCTTTAGCAGGCAAAGAAGGCCAGCAAACGATTACCTACGCTTTCATCGGCTACGAGACTCAGATAAAATCAGTTACTCCGGGTTCGAATAAAGTCATTAATGTAACCATGAAGCCAGCAAAAACGCAACTAGATGAAGTTGTAGTTGTTGGATATGGTGTCGCACGCAAAAGAGATTTAACAGGTTCCGTGGTTTCCTTGAAAACAAAAGAGCTCACGGACATCCCAACCCCGTCGTTTGAAAATGCCATTCAAGGTAAAGCAGCAGGGGTGCAGGTGATCACTGGTTCAGGGATTGCAGGATCAGGTTCTATGGTTCGCGTGCGCGGGGTTGCTTCTATCTCTGCAGGGGGTGACCCATTGTATGTGGTAGATGGAATTCCAATTACTCAGGATTACTTCTTGAACGGTAACCGTGGAGGTTTCAATACCAACCCGTTGGCCACAATTAACCCAAATGATATTGAGTCGGTAGAAATCTTAAAAGATGCTGCTGCTACAGGGATCTACGGATCGCGTGGATCAAACGGCGTTGTACTGATTACCACAAAGCGCGGTAAGAGTAAGAAGCTGAGCTATAATTTCTCTTCACGTTTGGGGGTAAGTGGTCCTACAGCCTTGCCAAATATGGCCAATAAAGAAGAGTACCTTCAATTATATGAAGAGGCTTGGGTAAACGACGGAAACGTCGGTGTTCCACAGCTTCCTGGTAACCGAGTGAGCTGGGCAGAGGCGCAAGCTTTTGAAGGAACCGATTGGGTACAAGAAACCATTCGCACGGGCATCAAGCAAGGATATGATTTCTCCGCTTCGAAAGGATTCAAGGGCGGAAACTTTTATGCGGGACTGAGCTATTCGGACAACCACAGCTACCTACAAGGCAACTCGTACGAGCGTCTTTCAGGTCGCTTCAATGTAGATTACAACTTAGCAAGCAATTTGAAGTTAGGGGTAAGCACTTCTATCTCGCGCGGTGTAAATAACCGTATTGATGCAGCATGGTCTGGCGGTTTTGGTGAGGCTATGTCTCGTGCACTACCGATTTATCCTATTTACTACGCGGAGGATGAATACGATGATAACGGCAACCTAGTTGCAAATGCGGGAGATTACTGGTTGAAAGGCGGCGTGAGCCTAAATCCAGTTGCACAGCGTGATTTGAAGGATTGGACGGCAATTGAAGACCGTACCATCAACAACATTACTTTGGATTACAAGGCAAGTGATGCTTGGACCTTCCGTGGTCAAGGTGCATTTGATTACATGCATTTCGAAGATCACATCTGGGAGAAGCCAGGTTATGACCCAACTTATAAAGACTCGGAAGGCAACCTACTAGGTCGCGCAAACATGTACCCTTACAGCGTTTGGAACACTTCTGGAAATGCTACAGCCAATTATATTAAGGACCTTGGAGCAGATCATCACATCAACTGGTTGATAGGATCAGAGTACCAGTACAATAGAATTCTACGTTGGGATGGGTACTACGACAGCCAAGCGGAAGGTCAAATTCGTGAGACCGGTCAATGGGTCAATGACCCGCGCAGCTACATGGAAGAATATGCTTTTGCATCTGCATTTACTCGTTTGAATTACAACTACAAAGGCAAATACTATGCGGAGGCGTTGATTCGCCGTGACGGTTCGTCAAAGTTTGGACCGAACAATAAATACGGGAACTTCCCAGCTGCTTCTGTAGGTTGGATCATTTCAGAGGAAGATTTCTTGGCCAACATGCCAAACATCAATTACCTGAAGCTAAAGACTTCTGTAGGTAAGAATGGTAACTCGGCAATTCCTTCCTACCAGTGGTTTGGATATTACAACGTAGCAAACAACGGTTACGGTGGCCAGACATACCGCTACCCGGTGATCCGTGAGAATGCAAACCTTCGTTGGGAGACTTCTACGACCTATGATGTTGGTTTGGAATATGGATTGTTCCAAGACCGAATTTCAGGGGAATTGGCATGGTACTACAAGCAAACGAACGACATGTTGTTGAACGTAACCCTTCAAGGGTCTACCGGCTTTGGTTCTTGGTGGGATAACGTTGGTAGCGTATACAATACCGGTATCGAATTCGCCATTAAGTCACGCAACATCGTAACGGACAACTTCACTTGGACCACGGATTTCAATGTTGCACGCAACTACAATGAGATCACATCTATTGGCCAATATTCTCCTGATGCGGTAAGTGGGGGAACGAATGATACGCGTGTGGTTGTAGGTATGCCAATTGGTACGAACTACCTCGTACGATTCAGCCATGTAGACGCTCAAAATGGCTTGCCAGTGTACCTTACTAAAGACGGTGAAGAGACCTATACTTGGGACTTGCAGGATCGTGTAGCGGTGGGTAATGTAATGCCCGACGCAATTGGAGGTTTGACGAACACATTCAACTACAAAAACCTTGAGTTTAGCTTCTTGTGGGTATTCACCATTGGTGGAGATATCTACGATAGTTCTTCTAAACGCCAAATGGGTGTAGTGACCGATTGGAACATGCGTACCGACGTATTTGATCGTTGGCAACAGCCAGGAGATGTAGCGACGTATCCTAAGTTGAGTCGCGATTACCGCACCTATGGAGCCAACACCGAGTGGATCAATACCAACCTTTGGTTGCATGACGGTACTTATGCACGCTTGCGCAACGTGAAATTGACATATAGAGTTCCTCAAGACAAACTCAAGAACGTTAAGGGAATGAGTGTAAACTTGACAGGAACCAACTTGATTACATTGACAGAGTTTATCGGTTTGGATCCAGAGATTGCTCGCGATTTCGAGAATGCTACCGACCGTAACATGTCGCCAAACATTACTTACTTGACGCCTCCTCAAGAGAAGACGATCAACGTAGGTGTAAACATTAACTTCTAATAGCGCCCGAATCATGAAAAAGATAGCAGCAATTTTAGCTACAGCAGCACTGGCCATCGGGACCTCATCTTGTGAGAAGATCTTGGACTTCAAAGCGAACAGTTCAAGTCAGATCCCCGCAGATTCAGCCATCCTCAATATCAATGATGCGCAAGAGCTCTTGGTGAGTGTATATGATGTGGCAGCCAACGCATACGGTGGCTGGTTCCAAAACATCCCTGAAGTAATGTCCGATAACCTGGCCGACCCCCTAGGTTTGAACGGAGAGTACGCGCAGATTTGGCGTTGGACGTCGTCGTTCTTCAATGGATCTTTTGGCGGTCAGTACCGCGATGCCTACATCGCAATCTACCGCGCCAACACCTTGTTGGAGGAAGTTGCGGACTTGGAAGGCGCAACACCGGATGCCATTCAACGCATCTCGGCTGAAGCGAAGTTTATCCGTGCCATTTCACATTTCCATGTGGTACGCATTTGGGCCTTACCTTATGGATACACTTCGGACAACAGCCATCTAGGTATTCCGTTGAAGGTTACTGCAGAACAAACCCCACAAATGCGTGCAACCGTTGCGGATGTATATGCTTCTATCGTTCAAGATTTGCTAGATGCAGAATCGGACCTGCCTGCTTCAAATGGCATTTTCGCGAACCAGATGGCCGCGAAGGCGATGCTTGCTAAGGTGTATTTAGAAATGGGTGATTTTACCAATGCAAAAACAAAAGCTGCTGAGGTAATTAACTCAGGAAATTACATGTTGGAGCAAGATTTGACGAAGCGTTTCTACGACCACTTGAATGATAACCTACCCGCAGAATTCATCTTTACGTTGGTAAGTACGAACGAAAGTTCTGCAACAGATACCATTATCGACGAGCGCGGAACTGGGTTTGTTTGGAACTACCGTTCTGATGATCCGAATGCAAACCCAGCGTTGAAAGCGAGTCAAGATATGTATGTTGCTGCAACTAGCGATACAAGTGATTTGCGCGGACAACTTTGGTACGAAGCACGTAACGTAGGAACAGCAGATGAGTTCTATGTGGTTAGCAAATTCAACTCGAGCTTCATCGACGTGCCACTGCTTCACCTAACGGACATGTATTTGATCTACGCAGAGTGTAACGTTCGATTGAATGGTGATAGTGACGGATCAGGATTGGTGATGATCAACGCATTGCGTCAGCGTGCAGGTCTCACGGATTTGAGCAGCTTGACTCTTGCGGATGTGATGCGCGAGCGTCGTTTAGAATTGGCTTTTGAGGGAGACCGATTATTCCAGCTCAAACGTCAAGGAGTTCAAGGTGAGATTCAGAAAATCCGCGGTGTGGATTGGGATTGTCCTGGAATGATTTTACAATTCCCGAACTTTGAGGGAACCGCGCAAGGATTTGTATATAACGAAGAAGGAGGCTGCAACTAAGCAGTAAAGGCATATGAAAACAAAGATTCTAACCATTACCACAGCAGCGCTTCTAGCCCTTGGAGCGTGTAAGCCAGAAGTTGGGCCAATTGGCCCCGCATACGAAGCTGGAGCAGGAATTATCGGCACTTGGGAACTCACTGGCGCTGACCAAACCGACCTTAGCTTACCGGTACCAGAAACCCGTGATATCAGCGGTTTCTATTCAGGTAGCAGCAGCAAATGGGTGGTTCAGTTCAATGACGACAGTACCTATACTGTAAACTCTGCAGGCCCAGGCTTTAACGTTTTTGGCACCTCAGGAACATGGCGCTATGATTCGCCGCAATACCCTTCTGCCATTCACTTGACTGAGGACACCGTTACGACCATTTTGCCACTTGGCAACATGCCCCGTACGATCGACCAAAACATGGTTTTTGTATACAGCCGCGAGCGCTGTGACAAGCCAAGTGTTTCTTATGAATTGACTTTCACTCGTAAATAAGCCCACAATGAAGAAGATTACTACCTTATTTGCATTGACCCTGGGCCTCTCGGCGAGCGCTCAAATTACCACGGTGCCGGACGAGAACATCGATCCAGCAGATTCTTTGGAAATCATTTTCGACCCTGCCGGTTTGGACTTGACGGATCAATCGCAAGACCTACTGAAGCAAGCCATTGATGCTGGCGAAGATGTGTATTTATGGACATGGAAACCAGCAGAACACCCGGATGGTCACCCGCTTGTAAATGGTACAGGTTCTGCCCCTTGGAAAAATTCTAATGACGCATTGAAATTCACGCCAAATGCCAACGGAACGTTCTCGTTCAAGATGGTTCCAACCCTTTGGTATGAAGTAGATGCTGCGACGGTTTACAGCGAGGATATTCACTTCCTCGTTAAAGCAAAAGACGGCGGAGGTTATGGTGATCCAGATGTTAAAACTCCGGATCAAGTAATTGCTATCGACCCACCAGCCACGGAGCGAAATCCATTCTACCATTTCCCGAATAAGGTGATGGCAGATGATATCGTAACCTTGCGCTACGAGAACTGGAGAGAGGAAAAGGCGAGCATGCAGAACTTAGCTTCTGATGACTGCTACATTTACGCTAAAGTGATTTTCACGGATGGAAGCTCGAGCCAAATTGAGAACACTTTCAACGTTGGATCGAATCCAAAGTTGCAAATGAACTACCTAGGAGACGGCAACTTTGAAAAGTTGATCGTGCCTTCGGAGTTCTTTACCATACCCGCTAACAAGACCATTGATTACCTAGAATTCATTGCCATGAAGAAGGTATTTGCCACCGGTGCCGATCGCGTTACCGAGGCGGTGAATGTCCAGATTGAATGTCAATAATTCTGGGAACGTCGTAACTTACTAACCCGGCCGCGTGCCGGGTTTTTTTGACCACACTCGAAAACTACAAGACATGCAACAAAAACCTAGACTCAGTTTTTGGCAGATCTGGAACATGAGCTTTGGCTTCTTGGGGATCCAATTCGGTTATGCCCTCCAAAGCGGTTTCATGACCCGCGTATTTGAAACCTTAGGTGCCGATGAGCATCGCCTACCTTTACTTTGGTTGGCCGCACCGTTAACCGGTCTCATTGTCCAGCCCATCATTGGTCAAATGAGCGACAATACTTGGCACCCGCGTTGGGGTCGTCGCCGTCCATTCTTCTTGATTGGCGCTATTCTAGCATCCGTTACCTTATTCTTTATTCCTCACAGCAGCGTGTTGTGGATGGCCGCAGGTGGTTTGTGGATCCTTGATGCCTCGATGAACATTTCTATGGAGCCGTTTCGTGCCTTGGTTGCTGACAAACTCCCTGACAGCCAACGCTCTTTTGGATTCGTCGTACAAACGCTCATCATTGGAATCAGTACTTGGGTGGCCTCAAACCTGCCGCTCTTCATCTCCAAACTCGGAGTGAGCAATGAGGCGGACCCAGGAGTTGTGCCCATGTCGGTCCAAATCGCCTTTGCAGTGGGCGCCATGGTATTCATCTTGTCGATTCTATACACCGTATTCACCACAGACGAGTACCCACCCGAAGACCTCGAAGCATTCCGAGCAGAACGCAAAGAGAACGCAGGACTAGCAAATACGCTCAAGGAAGTGGTCAAGAACATCTCCGAAATGCCGCTAACCATGCGCAAATTAGGAGTGGTCCAATTCTTCTCTTGGTTCGCCTTCTTCACCATGTGGTCGATGGCAAATCCAGGCCTCACGGACCACGTCTTTGATGCTCCGAAACCAGAAGCCATTGAATACGCGACCAGTACACCAGAAGCCATTCAAGCCTATAAAATTGCAGATAAAGCCTTCAACGACGCCTCCAACCAAGTTGGTTCGTACATGGGCTACTACGGTTTGAGTTCTATGGCCTTTGCCCTGTTACTCACCCTGTGGACATCGCGTCGTCGCATTAACCGCAAATATGTTCATATGGCCTCGCTTTTCGCCGGTGCCTATGGATTCTTTAATATGTATTTCGCCAACGAACCGTCCGATCTCGGACTGAGTTTCGTACTCATCGGATTCAGCTGGGGATCCATCCTCTCCATGCCGTACGCCATGTTGAGCTCGGCCATCGATCCGAATCGCATGGGCGTGTACATGGGGATCTTCAACATGTTTATCGTACTACCACAAATCGTGGCGGCTTTTGCCATCACGCCGTTGTACAAGAACCTCTTCGGTGACGAGCCCATTAATGCAATGCTTTTGGCGGGATGTTCACTCGCGCTTGCAGCGCTCGCGAACCTCTTGATCACCAACCGCAAGGTCATGACCTACGTGCCGGAAGGCGAAGCATAACTCCAACAAAAAAGGCGCCCCACGGGGCGCCTTTTTTGTGTTTAAATGCTACGATTTTTTCTAAATTCTCGGGGAGAACAACCTTTTATTTTCAGGAAGGCTCGGTTGAAGGAAGAACTGGAGTTGAACCCACTCTCAGCGGCCACTTCCGTCATCGCTTTATTGGTATTCACAAGGAGATTACTCGCCACTGTGGTGCGCAATTGCATGAGGTAGTCTACAAACGTTAATCCTGAGGTTTGTCGGAACCATCGACTGAAACTTTGCTCGGTCATACTGGCCACATCAGAGATCTCGCTGAGGGTGATAGGATTTTGGTAATGGTCTTGAATGTATTTCGAGACGCGCTCCATACGTTGGCTAATCTTTTGGCTCATCACGTTGGAGTATGCATTGTTGGTCGATACCGTGGTGAAATCGGGCCGTTCAGCGATGAGCGCCATGAAGTTGAAGAAGGCGCCGATGCTGCGTAACGGGTCGTCTCCAACGATGGTTTCAAACGTCTTGTGCTCTTGTGAGTTTAAGGTGCCTAAATGAATTCCAAAACTCATGGCTTTGAACAATCGTTGCAGCGCCGAACTTTCTTTGAAGGAGTTGAGCCATTCTTGGGTGAATTGGAGTCCCCAACATTCCTTTTCCATGACAACATCCTCTTCATCAGTGCTGACGAAGTTGTGGGGAAGGTAAGGGCCGAGTAGGAATGCCATCCCCGGACGGAACTCTACGGTTTTATTACCGATGAAGGCGATGCCTTCGCCTTTGACGATGTAGGTGATCTCTATCTCAGGATGGTAGTGCCAGTAATCATCGAAAATACTCTGCTTGAGGACATAGCTGTTATAACTACGGTCCTTTTCGGCAATGCGGATATTTTCAATGGTGGCTTTCACGCTACAATAGTTCCATCATTTGGGCCTCCCAAGGCGCATATTCGTTCTCCTCATCCCCCCACTCGTTGGTGTAGGTTCGCTGCTTGTCAGAAGCGTTGATGACTAACCGCCAGGTGCCTTGTTCCGAGGTGATCCATAGTACGTACCAACCGTCTTTTGGGACCTTTTGTTGTACTCGAGTTTTACCGCGGAGCTTTCGGGAAGCGCCCAATTCTTGACACAAATCTAATAAATCTCCGCCTAATTTGTCAAAATCAGGGAACTCCCCTTCAAACCCGGGCATATCCTCGCGAATGGCGCCATGATCTTTGTGGCCACTGAGGCCCAATTCCGTTCCATAGTACAGCACAGGAATCCCGCGCATGGCGTACAAGAGCGTCAAGGCGCTTTTCAGTTTAGTGGTGTCTTGGTCGAATTGGCCCAAAAACCGCCCATCATCGTGGTTGTCCAAAAAGATGATCAGGTCCTCAGGATGTTCGTACAGATAGTCGCTCACCAAGCGATAGTACAATTCTCCCGCGCCGGTATTCCAACCAAATTGTTCGTGCTCCACCGCGTTGTACATCTTGTGAATGGCACGCCATAGGGTAAAGTCGGTTACAGCATCCGCAAACGAGAAATGCCCTTCGTACATCTTGTTCGGGGCGAAATAGGCCTGCGAAGCTTCGTTGTAGGACCAGGTCTCGCCAAAGACAAAAATGTTGGGGTAGAGGCGCTTGAGTAATTGATTCATTTTCCGTAAAAACAGCGGATTCGAAAAGGCGTAGGTATCGCAGCGCAAAGCATCTACCTCGAACATTTCGATGTACCACAAGGTCGAGTAACGCAAATAGGAGGCAGTCAGTAGATGGCGCTGGTCCAAGTCCGGCATCGCTCCGGCAAACCACCCATGCTCAAAGGCCTTTTTATCCTGCGACAAGGCATGCGGATCAACCAAGGCGGAAAATCTAAAATTCGAATAGGGTATGCTGCCGTCCGTATTGAAATGCACCATCGAGGAATCGGGTAATTGGCGGTGCAAATAGTGCTCGACTCCCCAATGATTGTAGACGATATCCATGATGTGCTTCATCTCCCTTTGATGAAGTTCGATGGCCAATTCCTTTAACGCCTCATTTCCCCCATACCTAGGATCTACACGATAATGATCCGTAATGGCATATCCATGGTAACTGTCGCGTTCCATGTCGTTTTCCAATACGGGATTGATCCAAAGTGCCGTTGCGCCCAAGCCTTCAATGTAGTCCAGCCCCATTTGTATGCCCTGCAAGTCTCCGCCATGACGGGCGTAAGGCTTGGAACGGTCCACACCACGCTCGCGCATTCCCGGCACATCATCATTCGAAGGGTCTCCGTTATGGAAGCGATCCGGGGTAATTAAGTATACCAAATCTTGATCGCTCAAGCCCTGCGGTTCATGACCACTCCGCTCAAGCAATGGAAAGTCAAAAGACTTTGGGCCAATAGTGAGCTTGATTTTTTCCTCACCGTAACCCGGTCGAATCCACAGCTTCACCAGTGAGTAGTGGTCGCCGTAATGAGTGGTCTTCAGCACTTTTCCTGCGGGCTTCTCGACCTCCGCAGCCCAATTAAAAAGCCCCTCGCCCTGCAGTAAAACCTCCACCGTGTCTAAGGGGTGGTCGATCCACCAGTTTGGGGGGTCCATACGCTGAACTTCTTGCCCTTTTATAGATTCAAAAGGCATGCACCAGAATAGTGTTATACAGGTAAAAATTGCGTATTTCTTCATTTCATGCGGAATAATGCAATAATATGGTTAAAAACCGATAGAATCAGGCCTTTACGCTCGAGACCTATGGCTTAAATTTGAAAGGTACAGCGTACACTAATTACTAACCAAAGTCATTTTTCATGAAAAAACTTTACGCAATTGCAGCTGCTTTATGCTTCGGTGTAGCAGCATTTGCACAGAACCACAGCGTTACGTTTCAGGTAGACCTAGGGTCAACTGCAGCGAACTCTAACGGTGTGCACGTAGCAGGTTCTTTCCAGAGCTGGTCGCCAAGCACAACGTCTATGTCACAAGTGGGTTCTACTTCCGTTTACTCGGTAACCGTATCGGTTCCTGCTGGTCAACTTGAATACAAGTTTGTCAACGGTAACCAATGGGGCGACGACGAAAGTGTTCCATCTTCAGTTAATGTAGGTACTAACGGTAACGGTAACCGTTGGGCAGTGATCTCTCAAGACACTACACTTCCTGCAGTAATGTTCGGCGGCGCTGCTCCTGCAGGCCAGAAAGCCATCCAATTCAAGGTAGATTACGCACTACAAACGTTGAGCGCTGATTCAGCTCACGTTGCAGGTAATTTCCAAGGATGGGATCCAGCGAAATCACAAATGGTGAACTTCGATGGCGTACACCGTTATATCGCTTACGTAAACAAAACAGATTCTGTTTACTTCAAGTTCTTGAACGGTAACGGATGGAGTGCAGTTGAGTCTGTGCCATCTGCTTGTCAAGCATCGAATGCTGGTATCAGCCAAGGTGATAACCGTTACTACACAGATACAGTTAGCGGTATCTACGAGGTTTGTTACAACATGTGTGGACCTTGTATGGTACTTCCAACGTACGACATCACAGTAAACGTTGATATTAGTTCAATCGCAGCTTGTGGTACTGTTGATTCCGTTTCTTTGGCGGGTCCTATCAATGGTTGGGGTGGTGAGACGATGTCTGATCCTGATGGTGATGGTGTCTGGTCGATCACTTACTTCGATGTTGATTCAGGCGATTTCACTTTCAAAGCTCGTTACCACGAAAACGGAAATACCAACTGGGAAGGTGGTGGTAACAAGGTTATCATGGTAAGTTCAGATTCAACCGTTGCAACTCGTTGTTTCGGTAACGACACTTACGGACCTTGTCCTTCAGTGCCCGCAACAGCTGATGTAACGTTTATCGTTGACTTCACTCAAGCGTCGTTCACTCCAGCAGATACTATCTACCTAATGGGGAACTTCACTCAGTGGGATGCAAATGCGATTGCAATGACTCCGCACACTACAGCTGGTCAATACATCGCGACGGTACCTAGCTTCTGTCCAGGTACTATGGAGTACCGTTTCTCGAACGGCGATCCAACCGATGTAAGTAACCACGAGCCTGTAGATTCTGCATGTGGTGTTGATAATGGTGTAGGTTCATACAACCGTTTCTTCGCTCGTACAGGTTCTGCGGATACTTTGCGTCACACTTACGGTACTTGTTCATTCGTAGGTGTTGAAGAAGGCGCGCTAGATTTCGTTTCTGTTCGTCCTAACCCGATGACTGAAACTGCGACTATCGCTCTAGGTACTTCTGACCTATTCACTGTTCGTGTAATGGATATCACAGGCCGTGTAGTTGCAGGTTTCGACAACGTTCAAGGTGAAGTAGAACTAACTCGTCAGAATATGGTGAGCGGTTTATACTTCGTTAATGTTGCAAACAGCAAAGGCGATGTGAAAACGCTAAAAGTTATTGTAGAGTAATCTGCAAAATTTTATAGAAAACAAGAACCCCCCGCGGCAGCGCCGCGGGGGGTTTTTTATGCTTTTGATTTTTCTTTTGAGCGAAAAATGTGCTTAAGGATTTGCCAAACCGTTTTCGACTGCGAATCGGACCAGCCCAGCCGTATTAATCATTCCCAATTTGTTGAGAATGTTTTGACGGTGGTTGTCTATGGTTCTTTTCGAAAGGAACAATTGCTTCGCTATCTGCTCGTTGGTCAATTGGTCACAAATCATTGCGATGATCTCTTTTTCGCGACGACTGAGCCGTTCAATGGCAGGGTGCCGCGTAGAAAAAGCTTTATCCTTCCCGAGGATACAACGCTCTACCAGACCGTTGGCGAGATTTTCATTAAAAAATAATCCCCCGCTAAGGATTTTTGAAATGGCCATTGCCAAGTTTTTGGCATCTATAGACTTCAGTACATATCCCTTGGCGCCGGCCTGCAGCATCTCATGGGCAAAGTCTAAACTGTTGTTATTGGATAGCGTCAACACCTTTTGATTCGGGTATTCCGACAAAATTTGCTTGCAAAGAACAGCACCATTAGCATCCCCTAAAACGTAGTCAAGGATAATGAGATCAAAACGCCCATTGCGCATGATGTATTTTGCCTCTGCACTCCCATTTGCCTCGTCTATAGAGAAGATCATGGAGCCAAATTCCCCATGTTCAAGCATGGTCTTTATCCCATTCCGAACGATACTTTGATCGTCAATGATGAGCACCTTGACGTGTGAACTATCCATTAGTTTGTGTGTAAGCGAGTCTCAAATATACTAATTCCAAGCATGTTATGACTTTGCGGGGCGTTTTAACGCAATTATTTAATATTCCACCAAGACCAAAGACTTAGGATACTAACAGGGGGTGTTAATTAAAATATTGCCTATATTTGTCGAAACTTTTTGGACAGCAAAAGGGGGACTTCGGTCCCCTCTTTTATTGAATACCACTGATGGAACAAAGTAAAATTGAAGAAGTTGCATTGGCAGCAGCAGAGGAGAACGGCGCCTTTTTAGTCGACATCGAGCTCAAGCCAAATAATGTGATTGTAGTGTACGCTGATGCGGATGCTGGTCTTTCGATTGATCAGATTAAAATGATTAATCGAAAAATAGAAGCTGCTTTTGATCGTGATGTGGAAGATTTCAACCTGACAGTAAGTAGTCCGGATCTGAATAAGCCATTGAAAATATGGCGTCAATACAAGAAGAACATCGGCCGCACCTTGAAGGTTAAATACAGTGACCGTCAGGTTGAGGGTGATTTATTAGTTTGTAATGAAGAGACCATAGTGCTCAACGTTCCAGGTGAAAAAAAGAAGGATCCTGCCCAAGAAGTTGAAATTGCCTTTGCGGACATTACAGAAGCCAAGGTGGCAATTAAGTTTAAATAGACCTTATTATTATTAGGATATACAATGGAAAACCAGGCGATTATTGAAAGTTTCCTCGCGTTTAAAGAGGAGAAAAATATCGACAGATTGACGTTGATGGCCTTTATTGAAGAGGCCTTCCGCAACCAATTGCGCAAGAAATACGAAAATGACGAGAACTTTGATGTGATCGTAAACCCAGATAAGGGCGATTTGGAGATTTGGCGTAACCGAACGGTTGTTGAAGATGGAGCGGTAGAGGATGAGAACATGGAAATTGAACTCAGCGCTGCTTTAAAAATTGAACCTGATTACGAGGTTGGCGAGGAAGTTTCTGAAGAAGTGAAGTTGATTGACCTTGGTCGTCGTTTCATTTTGGCATTCCGTCAAAATCTTGTGAGTCGCATCCAAGAGCACGATAGCGCAGAATTATTCAAACGCTACAAAGACTTGGAAGGGGAAATCATAACTGGTGAAGTACACCATGTTCGCCACCGTGAAGTTATCGTTTATGATGATGAAGGAAACGAACTCATCCTGCCAAAAGACCAAATGATTGGTGATCGCGAGTTTTTCCGCAAGGGAGATCCAATTCGTGCGGTAGTAAAAGAAGTAGTATTCCGTGGTGCGAAACCTGTGGTTATCATGTCGCGTACCGACGAGCGTTTCTTGGCGAAATTATTCGAGCAAGAGATTCCTGAAGTATATGACGGTCTAATTACGATCAAAGGCGTGGTTCGTATCCCTGGTGAGAAGGCTAAAGTCGCTGTAGAGTCATACGACGACCGCATTGATCCAGTAGGAGCGTGTGTGGGTATGAAAGGATCCCGTATTCACAGTATTGTTCGTGAACTGCGCAATGAGAATATTGATGTGATCAACTACACCAATAACCTTCAACTATACATTCAGCGTGCATTGAGCCCCGCAAAAGTAACTTCATTGAATATTGATGAAGCTGCAGGACGCGTAGAGGTTTATCTAGCTCCGGATCAAGTTAGTTTGGCTATTGGCCGCGGTGGTACAAACATTCGATTGGCGAGCAAGCTGGTCGATATGGAGATTGATGTTTATCGTGATGATATCGAAATCGAAGACGACATCGAACTAGATCAGTTCAGTGATGAAATCGAAGGTTGGGTATTGGATGAATTGAAGAAAATTGGATGCGATACTGCTAAAAGTGTGTTGAAGTTGAGCCGTGAAGACTTGATTTCGCGTGCGGATCTTGAAGAAGAAACAGCAGATCACGTCATTAAAGTCCTCAAACAAGAGTTCGAAGACGAAGAATAAGCAAACACTAAAGACACTCTATGAGTAGCGTCAGATTAAGTAAGGCAACTAAAGAATTAAACATCTCGCTTGACCGTGCGGTGGAGGAATTGGCCAAACAAGGTCATGAAATTCCTAATAACCGTAACCACAAGATCACGAACGAACAGTACGATATCTTGATGACGGCATTTGCGGATGACCTTGCGCGCAAAAAGCGCTCAGAAGAAGTGAGCGCACAAGTGAAGGAGGAAAAAGACCTACTTCGCGGAACCAAGGAAACTGAGGAAGCCCCAGTTCAAGTAGAAGCCCCAGCTCCAGTTGAGGAACCAGTTGCAGCTCCCGAGCCTGTGGCCGAAGAGGAACCTACACCTGCACCTGTACCAGAGGTTGAGACTCCTAAAGTCGAAGTTGCTCCGGTTAAAGAAAGTGAACCAGAAGTTCCGGTTCAAGCGGAGCCTGCAAAGGAGGAAGGGAAAGGTCCTAAAGTCTTGGGCAAAATTGATTTGGACGCTCAAAAGCCTAAAAAGAAATCAGAACCTAAGAAGGAAGAGGCTCCTGTGGCTAAGAAAGTTGCAAGCCCTAGCCCTAAAAAAGTTCAATCTCCTGGTTCTAAGGCTGCACAGCAACCTGCGCCAACGCCAAAGAAAGAAGAAAAAGTTGAGCCTCAAAAAGTTGAGACAGAGATCAAAACGAAATACGTTAAGATTGACGGTCCCAAATTTACAGGTCAAAAGATTGAGCTTCCGGTTGAAAAGCCAAAAGCAGATAAGAAGAAGCGTGTCCGCATTAAGAAGCAGGGGCCAAGTGGTGCTACACCAACCCAAGCGGATCCAGCGGCAAGAGGCAATCGTGGTGGTAACCAGAACCAAAATAAAGGTAAAGGCAAAGGCCGACGCGGAGAACCTGTGCTTGTCAAGCAGGAACTGACGGATGAGCAAATCCAAAAGCAGATCAAAGAAACCTTAGAGAAACTTACTTCAGGTAAGAAGAACAAAGGAGCGAAAATCCGTCGTGATAAACGTGCGGAACGTCGCGAAAAAGAAGAGCTTGCGGACATTCAGGCTGCTGAAGAAAGCAAAGTATTGAAGGTAACGGAATTCGTAACCGTTACAGAGCTGGCCAACATGATGGAGGTTAGCGTAAATGAAGTTATTGCTGCATTGATGGGTGTTGGAGTTATGGTTACCATGAACCAACGTTTAGATGCGGAAATGCTCGAGATGGTTGCCGAAGAATTTGGTTTCTCTGTGAACTTTACAGATGAGGAGGTAACTGAATCATTCTTGGAAGAAGAAGATAACGAGGAAGACTTGTTGCCACGTTCACCTATCGTTACGGTGATGGGTCACGTAGATCACGGTAAAACTTCATTATTGGATTATATCCGCAAGGCGAACGTAATTGCTGGAGAAGCTGGTGGTATCACGCAGCACATTGGCGCTTATAGTGTAAAAGTTCACACAGGTCAAACCATGACCTTCTTGGATACACCGGGTCACGAGGCCTTTACGGCCATGCGTGCACGTGGTGCTCAAGTAACGGACATCGCTATCATCGTAGTTGCTGCGGATGACGCAGTAATGCCACAAACCAAAGAAGCAATTTCGCATGCGCAAGCCGCTGGAGTGCCAATCGTATTCGCGATTAACAAGGTTGACCGCGAGGTGGCCAATCCAGATAAGATTAAAGAGCAATTGGCGCAACTCAACTTGTTGGTTGAAGATTGGGGTGGACAAATTCAATCCATGGACATCTCTGCTAAGTCAGGTTTAAACGTTGAAGAGCTCTTGGACAAAGTTCTTTTAGAGGCTGAAATGCTCGACCTCAAGGCGAATCCAAACAAGAATGCTAGCGGAACGGTAGTTGAGGCCTCATTAGATAAAGGCCGTGGTTACATGTGTACTGCATTGATTCAGAGCGGTACCTTGAGAGTTGGCGATTACGTTCTAGCTGGTCAGCACAGTGGAAAGGTCAAGGCGATGTTGGATGAGCGAGGTAACCGTATCAAGGTTGCGGGTCCATCTACACCAGTGAACCTTTTAGGTCTAGACGGTGCGCCAACTTCTGGAGACCGTTTCATCGTTATGGAAGACGAAAAAGAAGCGAAGCAGATTGCAGCGAAACGTTTGCAGTTGCAACGTGAACAAAGCGTAAGATCTCAGAAGAAGATGACTTTGGAAGAGATTGGCCGTCGTCTTCAAGTTGGAGATTTCAAGGAGCTCAATATTATTCTCAAAGGGGATGTGGATGGTTCAGTTGAAGCATTGTCGGATTCACTACAGAAATTGACTACAGAAGAGATCCAAGTGAACATTATTCACAAGGGCGTTGGTCAGATATCAGAGAGCGATATTCTTCTTGCTACGGCTTCAGAAGCAATCGTTGTTGGATTCCAGGTACGTCCTTCTTCTCAAGCACGTAAACTTGCGGAAAAAGAAGAAGTTGAAATCCGTATGTATTCGATCATCTATGATGCCATTAATGAGATCAGAGATGCGATGGAAGGCATGTTGAGTGCTGAAATCAAGGAGGAAATCAAAGGAACAGCTGAAATACGTGAAACCTTTAAGATCTCTAAAGTCGGAACGATTGCCGGTTGTATGGTTACAGATGGTACCATAGAGCGTAACCATGACATTCGAATTATTCGTGATGGGGTGGTTGTTTACACGGGTAAACTAGGCTCATTGAAACGATTCAAAGATGATGTCAAGGAAGTTCGTCAAGGATTTGATTGTGGTTTGAATATCGCCAACTTTAATGATATCAAAGTCGGTGATGTTGTCGAGGCCTACCAAATGGTTGAAGTAAAACGTACGCTTGATTAAGTAGCGTTAGATTCATAAATCGTACAGATCCCCAATGCCGATCCTAGGTATTGGGGATTTTTTTATCCGAGTAATAGGTAGCCTACACCAAACAAAGCGGCATATACTATGGCAATTCCGAGTAGCCATTGACCCAAAAGTTTCAGTGTCGAAGGGGTGGAAATATTCGGATCATCATCCACCTTCCATTCTACAGGTCTCCAAGATCCTCCAGGACGCACCCGGTTATAGAATTCTACTAAGGTTGCTGAAGATTCAGGAGCGGTTGCATACATCACGAGAAGCCATGAAATCGTGGTTGCCCCTACCGTAAAGAAAAACGAGTTGGGGAATGCCCAGTCCAAAACATAATGCGCTATGGCGTACGCTACGAATGGTGCAATAGTCGCGGTAATTTCAGCCCAAGCATTGATGCGCCACCAATACCAACGTAGGATTAGCACCATCCCTAGACCTGCGCCGCATTCCATAATAAATTGCCATACTCCCGCGATACTGTCCATAAGTGACGTTACGAAAAGACCTAGAACGGCAAGAATGATGGTAAGAATTCTAGAAATGAATAGGCTTTTCTTCCGTTTAGCATTTGGCTTTATAAAGCGCAGATAAAAGTCATTTACGAGGTAAGAAGTTCCCCAATTCAGCTGAGTTGACATGGTTGACATATATGCCGCAAATAGTGAAGCAAGCAACATGCCCAGTATTCCTTTCGGCAAATAATCTCGCATGATGAAGATGTATCCGAATCGATAATCACGCTGGTACTTGAGCGCTTCGGGCAATCGGTCGCCATATTTTGGTGTCCAAGTTTCTAACCACTGCATGTAAACTTGTTGCTGCTCGTCCGTTAACGGTTCGCATTGAGCCTCGCCAGTTAGGCATTCATAGCGGATGAAATCAGGTGTGTTTTCTATCAAATCGCCGCCATTGCCATATAGGGCGATAGCACTTAAGGCTACAAGAATCCATGGCCAAGGACGAACGGCATAGTGGCCTATTTGAAATAAGGCGCTAGCAAGAAATGAGTCGCGCTCGCTGCGTGTGGCGAGCATCCGTTGAGCGCTGTATCCACCACCGCCGGGCTCTGCGCCCGGATACCACGAAGTCCACCAAACCATGCCAAAAAAGGCTAAGAAGGAGGCTAAACCTATTTGATATGATTGACCTCCAGATGCACCTTCAGAAGAAATGCTGGGTATAAAATTGAATGTTTCTTTTGGCAGAGCGGCTTTTAATCCATCAAGCCCTCCAATTTCCGGTGCTTTGAGTACATAAACGGCAAGCGTAATGGAACCAATCATTGCCAAAACGAATTGGAACACATCCGTATATACCACTCCCTTTAATCCACTAAAACTTACATAGGCGACCACTCCAAGTAAAGCCGCCCCGGTCCATAGAAAAGCCTCTTGCTCGGTAATTCCGAAGAAGCCCTGCAAAAGGGTAATCATAGCTACGTTTACCCAGCCCATGATAAGGACGTTCATGAAGGCGCCGAGATAGATGGATTTGAACCCACGTAAGAGGGCGGCAGGTCGACCAGAATAACGGAATTCTATGAATTCAACCTCGGTTGTTACGCCACTTCTTCTCCAAAGGCGGGCAAAGAACACTGTAGTGAGCATACCTCCTGCAAGCAAATTCCACCACAACCAGTTCCCTGAAATCCCGTATTGACCTACTAGCTCGGTAACCGCTAAGGGAGTATCGGCAGCGAAGGTGGTAGCTATCATAGAAATGCCAGCTACGTACCAAGGCAAATTTCTACCGCCTAGAAAGTATTCGCTTAAACTCTTTTTTTTACTTCTACCGTAGAATAAACCAATGATAATAGTAAGGGATAAAAGGGATACGAGAACTACAATATCCAGTGTGCTTAATGTCATGTTTATTTGCGTTTAGCGGCGAAAAAATCGCTCATGATTTGTCCACATTCCTCCTCAAGGACCCCCGATATGATCTTTGTTTTTGGATGGAGTTTACCTCCGTGCAATGCAAAGCCGCGCTTGGCATCCGATGCTCCGTAAACTACCGTGCCTATTTGAGACCAAAAGAGGGCACCAGCACACATTGGGCAGGGCTCAAGTGTGACGTAAAGGGTGCATTTGTTCAAGTATTTGGAAGCGAGGTAGGTGCTTGCTGCTGTAATGGCTTGCATCTCGGCATGTGCGGTAACATCAACGAGACGTTCCGTAAGGTTGTGAGTTCGAGCAATGATACGTCCTCCTGCTACCAAAACGGCTCCAACAGGGACCTCGCCAACCGCTGCCGCGAGATGTGCTTCGGCAAGGGCAGCGCGCATAAACCTTTGGTGATCTTCTTTTGATTGCATCTTCCATGCAAAATAGTCAATTGGCGCCACAACTTTGGCTATTTTTGCGCCACAAAGTCTACGAAAATGTACAGATCACATACTTGCGGCGAATTGCGCGCATCACACATTGGACAAACGGTTACACTCGCTGGTTGGGTGCAGCGTTCACGCGAATTGGGAGGGATGACCTTCTTGGATATTCGCGATCGCTATGGCATTACTCAGGTAGCATTTAACGAAGAGTGGGACGCGGAGCTGCTGAAAGAAGCACGTAAACTAGGTCGTGAGTGGGTCGTGCAGATAGTAGGCGAGGTCATTGAACGTCATAGCAAGAACGCAAATATGGCTACTGGCGATGTGGAGATCAAAAGTGCAACGTTAAAAGTGTTGAACGCTGCGAAAACGCCTCCCTTCACTATTGAAGAAGAA
>Ga0213867_1000233_pt1 | contig 25697 bp, 42 predicted proteins | sample PICome_12_FD_160120 | JGI IMG/M metagenome (GOLD analysis project Ga0213867, IMG submission 160120) | Coastal seawater microbial communities near Pivers Island, North Carolina, United States - PICO540 | ecosystem: Environmental > Aquatic > Marine > Coastal | place: USA: North Carolina... | reverse complement strand
ATGTCATTGCTTTGGCAAAGTTTTCTTCTACCTTGTTCCAATCTGTAGGATAGCGTATATACATGTTGTGGTCACCATGCCCGTCTATGCTCATCTGTATTTCACTCGAATCAAAGAAGTCTAGTTTATCATAAAAGCCTTCAGGCCATGTGGTCATATTTGTAGTCCAAGCAACATGACATTTTGTATTACCTGCTTCTACAAGTTTATCTAGCACATATTGGTTTGCTTGTATAAGTGTAGGTTCGCCACCTGTCATATACAGTCGTTCTAGTGTAGGTGCAACACTATCCACAAAGTCACGGAACTCCTGTGTTTCATACCACTGCCAATCATGAGCTTCTACACTGCGTATTTCGTGTGCCCATTGATCGTGCAACCAAGTAGGCAAACGTTCCTTGCTCATAATCTTTTTGCGTTCTTTGTAAATGTTGTCGCTGCTAACACTCCAACAACTGTTGCACTTTAGGTTGCAGTGATTACCAAGCCTAAGTTCCAGGTGAGTAGGATTGCTATGCAACATGGGTGCTTTATAATTAGCATTGGCCCATTGCCTACTGCTTTCAAGACCTTTTTCTTCATGCTCGTAGCAGCGACCGCATTCTTTAACAGGCTTACCTGCTAACATGTTTGCCCGTACATCTAACATGTACTGGCTATTCCATATGTTGTTCCAATCAGTTTTACCGAGCACGGCATCTTTGCCATCTACTTGTATGTAATCTTCACCATACACATGACAACAAAGTTTGCATCTTCCATCTGTGTTAGTATGAACATTTATGAATGGATATACACAATATGTATCAGACATCCCATTTTCCTTTGCCTTGCCATGCATATTTAAAACTAAAATCCATATTCCTTGCCAATAAAAAATCTCTTTCGTGTCTTCTAAAAGTGTTTATGTCAAAAGCATTGTAAGGATCTTGTTTGGCTTTGTCAGTGCCTTTCCATGCTAGTTTCCTTGCACGTACAACACTATTACTATTATCTCTTGTAAAGTCCATAATACTCCATACAGGGCTCCATGGATCTGGACTCATCTGCATTTTGCCACGTTCAATCCAATATTTGTCATTCCAATCTGTGTATTGATCTTGCTGATAATCCCACCAAAAGTCAGCAGTCCAATTGCCGTCATCATCGATTTCAAAATCATATTCGGCATTCAGTGGTGCGGCATTACGTTCTCCCCATTCTTCGTATTCCCATTCTTTTTTAAATTTTAGATTGATTTTATATCCACCTCTAGTGCGCCAAACAACACGCAAAAACGGCCATATCTCATTAACAAGACTGTCGGCAAAATTACTAATACCTGGCTTGATAATTTCATAATCAAAGTCGTCATAGTCATAGCGTACTTCCAACTCTTTGTCAGGATCTAAAAACTCAATATTATAGTGGAACTTAGCTAGATTGTGCCTTGTGGGTTTGCTACAAATTTTTTCTGTGTTTAAGAAGTCAGTGAATATACTGAAACATTTCATACGTATCAGTTTATGAACTATACTTAGTTTAAAGTCATTTGTAATCCAGTGATCATAATAGTAAAATGGTGACAAATTAAATTTGTCAAAGTTTTGTCCTACAATGGTATCAACACCAACACTGAATCCGGTGCCTTGACTAATAGCAATAAGCCCTTGATCTTTCACACGATATAAAAATGTAAATGTATCTTCTAGTTCCTTGTGTCCTTCATTAGGAAAGCCTACAATCCAGTTGGTCATAGCATCAATGCCTACAGCATAACCGTCACGGAAGTTGGCTTCCATTTCTTCTACTGTGACTTTTTTGTCCATTAGATCTAGCACAACTTGACTACCCGACTCAATACCATAGTTTAGAACTTCGCAGCCACCTGCTTTAAGATCTTTGTAATACTCCAAGTCCATGCGTCCATCACAGCGACAATATCCTGTCCAGTGAATATCCAAACCTTTTTCTGCAACACCTTTAACAAATCCTCTTAGTTCGTTCAAGTTACCATTTACAAGACTATCAATAAACCAAAACACATTTGTACCGTGTTCATAATACATGTGTTCAATTTCTTCCACAGTGCTGAGTGCATTACGCTGCCTGTATTTCCAAAAGTGTGTTTCTTCACAAAATGTGCATTTAGCAATGCAGCCACGTGATATTTCACACAATGCACCATTTGGAAATTTGTATTTGCTAAAGTCAAAATCACTATAATCAGGAAGTGGAAGTGTGCTAAGATTATAACGTTGATTCTCAGGTTGTCTGATAATTTTACTTTTTTCTTCTTCTGTGAATGCGATGCCTTTGGAATTTTCTATACTTGCCAATGCTACCAATAATGGCTGCTCGCCTTCGCCATTTACCACGTAGTCAAACAAATCGTCGCCTTTGAAGTAACTGCTGTGTGTGCTAGGACCACCTACCATGATTGTCACGTTGGGCAAACGTTTTTTAAGTTCCATACACATATACTTTGTAGGAGCCATATTGCAGTAGTACAGTGTAAAACCCACAACGTCAGGAGCAAAATCCACAATCTCTTGTATCTTTTCTTGTAGTAACGGTTCTAAATGTTTGTGTATATCTTTGTAGTAGTGTTCTTCTAACCAATGCCAATCACGCAATGGATCCCAAGGATCAAAATCTATACTCCAATTGTCATTTTTAAATCTATCCCAAGCATCTACATTAATATCAAAACTCTTTACATCATAACCTGCACGTTTTGCAGCACTTGCAAGTTTGGCAGTATTGTAAGGAGGAAAACTAGGATCCCATTCTGGTAACAAGCATAAGCACAGTTTTGTTTTTCTATTTACTTTGTATTCAATTTCTAAATTATCTAATCCTTTTTGCACAGGCTTGCTGTACTTCTCAATTGCTTGTAGTGTTGCTACGTGTTTATCTTCACTAAACTGCGGCCGCTCTGGCTTTTTCCTATCAGGTCTTGCTTGTTCAAAAAATCCCATTAGGCAATATCCTTTAGTTCAGGAAAGATATCAAACACATTTTCATTACGTATATCGTCGATACGTTTTGTTTTCCACATAAACATTTTAACTTCGTCACTGCGCTCCTGTTCCATAAAATTCAGTATGTTTTTATAATCTTGAATTATATTTTTCATACTATTGCCTTTGTCATTTGTTCTATTTTCAAATTGTTTCAAGTAATCTATATGCTCATCATAACGTTTAACAACACGTTCCTTTATCCAAGGAGGTAGAATACTCAAACGCATATACGTAGGGTCAAGTAATATATTGATACGTATGTTCTCTGGTTCAAGTAATCCTTCTTCTATCCATTCTTTGTGGAAGTCACAAATGTTAAGCACATTATAAACACTTACAGTAGGAGTCAGTTCAAAGTAAACATGAGGACATTGCTCAATCATATCACGACGGTTTTGCACAACTTGTGCCCAATCCATGTTTTTACGCAGATATTCACCTCTAGCATGATTGGCGTCTAAACTTGCTGCGACTCTTACACGATCAAATGCATTCCAATACTCAAATGCAGTTTTACGCTTGTAACGCATTTGTGTAAAGTTAGTTGTGTAGTCCATAGCGACATCACGTTTGCCCATTTCTATCCATTTGTCAAGGATACGATAATGCTCATCTGTGATAAGTGGTTCGCCGCCTGCCCAATACACTTGTTCTACACTGCCTAGTAATGGCTCAAGCTCGTCCATAAAGTTAAGCATATCATCACGTACTTTTAATATCTTCTTGTGTCCAGGATCACCGTATGCTGCTTTGTGATCTTCAAACCAACTGCTGCTAAACTGTGGTCCGCAACTACGACATTTTAAATTGCACAAGTTACTAAATCTTATGTCCAAGTATGCCATATTCACATCGCCAGCACTGCCATCGTCCGCAGTGTCATATACTTTGTTCCAGTGATTTTTACCATGTGTGCGAATGCTGCCTTGTCGTAATGTACCCATACCATTTTCTTCGAGTTCATAACAACGTCTGCATTCTTTACTTGGCTTGTCATGTAACATATTCATACGCAATTCACGCATTTCAGGACCGTTCCAGATTTCTTGCAGACTTTGTGTTTGTGTATCACCTACTGGAAATTCAGGATCACTCATACAACAAGGATAGGTGGTGCCTGCTGGCCACATGTGTAAATGTATCCAAGGCATCATGCAAAAGTGTTTGCTGTTTTTTAGTTTATCAGACATATAAATCCTTTAGTTCCGGAAACACTCGTAAAAAGTTTTCTCCACGCTTCATATCTAACTTTTGCATTTCTTCTCTAAACCGTGGTATCAAATGTGTATCTTCTTTATTATACATGAAATTGATAATATTATCAATACCATTTATTAAAAAATTATGTCTAGTTTCATATAATTTTAAATCAGTTATATCTTGCTTGAGTAACTCTAGTTTTTGTTTTGCAGCATCTTTGTAATGTTGTGGAAGTATTGTTATACTCAACCAATCAGGTCCTACCAGTACATTGCTAAGGTTGATATCATAATCAGTTACAAGTTTATTGTCAAATAGAAAATTTACAATTTCACGCAAGTCCATGATGTTGAGCACACTGATTGTAGGGTTAGGTTGAATAACAACACCTTTGTCATAACCTTGCTCAAAGTTATCACGGATATAACACAGATTGTTATATACTGTGTCCCACGTTTGACCGTTGCGTGTATATTCTGCTTTTGGTCCAACTTGATCCAAACTTACGCAATAGAAAATGTGATCAAAATGCTGCCAGTAATCTTTGATGTGTTTGCCTTTTAGACTTAGGCGTGTTGCGTTGCTGTTGTATGTTAGTCTCGGTTTGAGTCCACGCTCTATGAGCATGTCTAGCAATCTATAATGCTGTGGCATAAACAAACTTTCGCCACCTGTAAAATACACTTCCTCAATGGTAGGTAGTATTTCCTCTATTTCTTCCCACATCTCCGGATGGTTAATTTCTGTAATCTCTGGCTTGCCTACATAGTCTTCTGCCCACTTGCTGCTAAAGTGAGGACCACAACTTCGACATTTCATATTACACAGGTTGCTAAAACGCACATCAAAGTAAGCAAGATTCATTTGATCTACAGTGCCATCTTCCTGCGTAGTTTCTACAAGATTGTAATGATGGTTGTATTCTGTGTTAAACTTGTGTCTATAACTGATGATACCTTGCTCGTCATACTTGATGCATTTTTCGCATCCTTGGCTAGGAATATTAGCCAGCATACGTGTTCTTAGCTCACGCATTTTTTCACTGTTCCAAACACCTTTAAATCCTGCTTCGTTGATATTGCCCACTGGCATATCCCAATGATAAATGCAGCAAGGATACGCATCTCCGTTTTGCCACACGCTCATGTGCGTCCAAGGAGCCATGCAAAAATGTTTTTTAAACTCTGTCAATGTGTTAACTCTACTATGTTGTCTATGATATCAGTCCAACTTACTTTCCGTGATAGGAACAACTTTTGGTTATATACTAATTTATCTAAATATTCATTTTGGATTTTCTGTTTTAATATATCCAAGTCTGTGTGTGCTATATGCTGCCACATTTTTTGTGCCTGTGAAAAATCCATTACACAATCTACACCAAAAAGTTCTTCAAACGTTTCGTATCCTCTTGCTCTAAGCAAACTGTGTTGAGCAGGTGATCCTACTATAAAAAACGGATGTAAATTCATAATTGCCTTATAGGTTTTTTCTGTAATAAAATTTTTAGTACTATCACTTTCTGTTATAACACTGAGACAACTGTCATTGTAATATTTTTTGATGCTGTCGCTGTAATTGATTACTGCCTTTTCATTTAATTTATCTAATCTCCTTGCATACATTTCTCTTAGCAACGACATCTTATAATCATTATGTAATTCTATAGGTATTCTTTTCATTGTATGATGTGATTTTGCACACTCATCATGTTCAATTTTATTCACATCAGGTAAATTATAACTCACATGCCCTTGGTCTAATACTTTGCCTTTTAGTATGCTGTACATGAGCCAGATTCGATGAGGCTTGATATTTCTGTTCAAACATAAAAATTTACGACTTGCATTTTTTATATCTAATTCATCTGGATGTGTAACTGCAATGTTTGGTAGTGTTTTGTGCTGATGTCTGCTAATACTTTCCCAAAAATTTACACTAATAAATTTTATTCCTTCGATAGTTTTATTGTGAGCTTCTAAATCGCAACAAAGTACAACTACTTTGTTTCTTGGAATGCGATGTTTATCAAGTTCAGCAGCCAGCATCTTAGGACGTAACCTACACTCCGTTGTGCTTATCAAACAATAATATACAGTAGGATCTTGTTGTAATAATTTTACAGTTTTTGCACTTGGCTCTATATCCACCCATTCAGGCATGTGTATTACATTTAAAATATACTTGGGCCTGTCATCTAAAAAATCTATCAAATGTACATTATAAAAATTATCATATGAGAAGTTATCAAAATGACCAAGCACATAGTCAAACGGACGGTGATTGAGTTCGCCAGGTAAGTCAAACGTCAAACCGCTGTAAGGAGTCTGCAGAACATTATCCACAAGAAAATAGCACTTGCTCATACTTAATTATACGTTATTTTTTAGATTTTGCAAGAAGTTTCTCTCTGTGTGGTTCCAAATACTTTGCAACCATATCAAAGAATGTGATGTTTTCGCCAGGCACATCTATTATAGTATCTGCTGGCACACCTGCTGCATCAGCAAACTCTTCTGGACTGTTGTCCAACACTGCTTTGCGCAATGCTGTTGCACTGCTTAGACGTGGTGTAGGTTTTGTTTCTATGTTTTTAAAAGCATATGAACCGTGTGGACCTTCTTGTCCATTATATTGTTGTATTGTTTTTGGCACCCATGCTTCGTCTGTAAATAATACAAGTGTTGCATCTGGGTGTTTTGCGTACAGTTCACTAGCAAGTGTTAACCAACTTTGACTAAACACAATGTGATCTGCAACTTCTGGCATAATTGTTTCCATAGCAAGTACTTTAACTTGCGCTGGTAGTGGATCTTTGGGACCTACTGTGCTTTCATTTGTACCCACATACCAGTGTGTTTCTTTAGCAGCCATTTCCCAAGCTGCTTTATGTCCTTTGTGTGGAGGATTAAATCTTCCAAAAATAAGTCCTACTGTTTCGCCTTGTGCTTCAAATAGTTCTCTTAGTCTCATGAGGGTGTCCACCTTTTTCTTGGAACAAGTTTTACGTTGCCAAACTGTTTGCCCATATCTGCATAACGCACTCGACCTTCACCATTTGTGTCCCAAATGTCTCCTTGTTCGCCTTCTAGTTGATCAATAACTTCATCCTTCATACGTTGAATCATTTTTACAAGTTCAAAGATAGCGCCTGTAGCACCTTTGAATTGTGTATTTAAATCTGCAATCTTCTGTTGTTTTGGCTTGCTAACTTTACTCTGTTCTAACCACTGGAAGAAATCTTGATCGCTTAAATTATCTAGTCTTTTTGCTTTTGCTGTTTGATTAACATATGTGTAAATAATATTTTTTAAATCAGCAAGTCCAGGCACTCCTGCGAGGAATCCGTCAACCTGCTGTTTATGTTTTTTTACAAATTCTGCTACCTTGCTGATAGCACCCAAATTAACATTAACTTTTTTAGAATTGTAAACAGGTCCTAAAACTATAAGATTAGGATTCTTATCAAACGCACTGAAATCTTGCATAGGTTCTTGGCTACTGTCAGGGGCACCAAATGTAGGAAAGTATGCATGTCCAACAACCATAATGTCTGCACCTTCAATACGCTGACCTAATTCACTTTCTGCTCTCACATGATAACAAGTTTGTGATTTAGGATTAGGACAGAATGTATAAACACCGTTTTCTTGTTGTGGTGGATCTAAAAACAGTCCGTCTGCATACACAAAGCCAACAAAGTCTTTTGGTGTTGCAAGGTCAAAGTCTTTATACAAACTGGCAAATTTGTTGCCAAACTCTTTACGTGCAGCAACTTCTTCGGGTGTTTTAGGATTGCCACTTTTGTTAATAATAAAGTCTGCTACTTCTTCTGGACTTGTAGCAGCGACACCTTTTGCCCAAGCATTATGTCCTGCTAGTACAAGTGGTCCGCCTTTTTCTGCACGACCCCAATATATTTGTGGATTACCGTCCCACTTCATTCTAATACTGTTGCTGCCGCTCTCACTTGCCATATCTTCTAAATGTTCTAGTGCTTCTAATGTGCCTTCGCTGCCGTAGAAAAACACCAAGTCTTCGAGGTGATTAAATGCCCTACCTAATTGTTTTGCTTCTATGAGTTCTTGATATCTCATCTGCTATCAGCCAATCTATTGATAAGTTCTACAATTCTGTTGTGATTTTTATCTGCTAGTGTGATTACACTTTCTGTTTTAGGTACAAAATTTCTATCTTGTTCAAGTTCGGCCATCAATGCATCTGCTTGATCTTTTGGAAGGCTGCGTAAAATACTTTCTAGACTGCCCAAGTCTGCTGCTACTGCACCATCGTGTAATAGCACTTTTGCAATTTGGTCTAAATCGTTTGAAATAAATTCGCCTGCTTTACCCTGTTCATTGCGTGTAAATAAACCTTTCCACGCACTCCACAACATGCCTTTGGCTTTTGCTAATTTGCTAATTGCAATTTGTTTGTGAATACCTTTGTAGGGAGATCCTTGTGGAATATCATGAGTATGGAACTTGGCTGTTTTTGCAGCATCGCTCACTACCATTATATCTAACTGATGACTTTCGCTACCAAGTGGCATTTGTACATGAACATTTGTACCAATTACTTTCGTGTTGTAACCTCTTTCACCGATGTATTGTGCAAGTGCTTGTTTTGCTTCTTTTACGTTTTTACTTTTAAAGAAACTTATTACAGCATTCTCATCTACGATTACGTCTAAGTCGCCTGAGCGTTTACCTGGCGTTGGTGTTGCTGCACTACCTACAGGAATACATTCTATACCTGTGCCTTTTAAGACTTTGTTATTCACATCGTCTAATAATTCTTCTATGGCATTGTGATCAAAATCACTTGTACCGTCAAATACTTTTCCGCCCATACTAACTCCTTGATATAGTATTTATTATCTTTTGCTTAACTATATCAAAACCCTCATCTTTGATACTTAACTTAAACAGTATACGGTCTTTTGGCGATTTGTCAACCGAATGTGTGCGGGTTGTGTTTAACAATGCTGTTTTATAGTAGTATTCATTTTCACCAAAACGCACCGGAGCAGCACCATCTGATAACAAAAAGTTTATGCTGCACGTTGTGTCTTGATCTGTGTGTGGAAATAATATTGTGTTTGCTTGTAGCACATAGAACTTGGGTATAGCATCTATGTCAAAGTGTTTGCACATTGTATCTGCGTATTCTAGTTCTATGTCTTTGAGTATGCGCCAGTTGTTCATTACAAACCTACCGAAACGCCGATCGCTGTAGGGCTGGGTATTATCTTGATTTTGATTCCAAAAATCAAGCAGTGCGCTTTTATCAAAATCAAAATCGAAGACTAGTATGTCTTCGTTATTGATCATCTCTTTCTACGTTTCCTTTGTATCCACAATGCGGACAGTGGAATGTGAATCTATCTATTTTCATTTTTTCCATTGTTGCATAGGTGAACCAGTTTTTGCATTTAGTGCAGGTAAGATGCCATATCACTTCTTTTGTTGCTTTAAACACTTTTTACCCTTCGAAAAAAGCCTTCCGGCGATTGTATAGCAGCAATAAGTTCTTCCCACATAGCAGGATTCATTTCTAAAACAAACTCTACATCAAGTTCTTCGTCATCTTGTGTGATATACACGATGTCATCATAAGCTCTAACTTTGATGTCACCGTGTAGTCCTGTATCATCCATTACAGTGATGCATATTTCATCGTGATCAAACTCTACTGTGTACATAAAGATATTTAGTTGCTAGTTTTGCTCACAGAACTCAATACGATTAATAACACACTGCTTACGATCAGACCTGGCACAATAGGTTCTACAAAATTATACACACCCAAGTCATATGTAATGCCTGTGAATAATTTTGACTCTTTAAAATGCACAAACAAGATCCAAGTAATACTTGTAACAGCACCACCTAAGAAACTAATGAGAGCATTAGTACCGTTTGTTGCACCACGTGCCATTGCAATTACGTTGGGCAGCATAGCAGCACCTATTACACCAAAATACAATGCTGTGGCTCTTGCAATAATAGCAGCCTGTCCGTTGAACGCTACTGTCATATACAATGCAAGGATAATAACCAACATCATTGAACCATATGCAACTGTGAGTTTGGGTTGCTCTGTGCTGATAATATCATTGCTGATAGTTGTACTCAGTAGATGCATCAAACTGTTCAGTGTTGTAAATGCTGCTGCTAGTACAGTTACAAACAATGCACTAGACACCCAGGCAGGAAAGCCTGTTTTAATCCAGTATGGCACAATGTTTGCTGTACCTCCTGCTGCTTGCATCACTGTTACACCTTCTGTTGCGTATGTATAACTGTTTGCTGTAATAGCCGCTAACATAAACGAAATGATTGCCAGTGCTGGAATAACAATACCCCAACGTGCAATGCTAGGAAAACTCTCTGCATCTTTGGCCAACATCCAACGTGTTTGTAGTTGTGGCAATGCAATAAGTCCTACTGGAATAGTGAATACTAACAGTGTGACGATCATCAACCAACCTCTGCTCCAAAACTCAGGCCACGAATCAAATCCAGTGAAGCCTAGTTTGTACAAGCCATCGTTTGCTGGAACTGCTGTCCAAGCACCTACTAGGTTGTTCCAAAAGTCTGGTGTTTGCATATGCGAAAAGAAGGTGATACCAAGTACAATAAGCGAGCCTGCTACAACAATAAGTCCTTGTACCATATCGTTTTTAATGACACTGCTGATACCACCATATGCAATAGTAGCGAAAACAAGCACACTAAATCCGACAACTGCTAATGTAAAGTCAATGCCTGTAAAAGTAGTAATAAACTTGCCTACACCAATCAATACTGCTACACAGTAAAATGGAATAAGCCCTACTGTAATCAGGGCAAGCAATTTGGATAGTGCTGGACTGTTGTAGTATTTGCCAATCATTTCGATATACGTTTTGGCTCCAATACGTTGATTTGCTTGCCACACTTTAGGACCTATATACACTGTGGCAAAATAGATTAGCCCTACAAATGGTATTACCATTGTGAGAGGTACTGAGAATCCAATCCAGCCCGCGAGGCCACCAAAGCCTATAATAGCACTTGTAGAAATAAGTGTTGCACCGTAGGAAAGTCCTAGGTTAAGATTGCTGTCCGACACTGTCATAAAGTAGTCATCACCTTTTGACCTGTAGGCAACATAACCTACAACTGCGACAAACAACAGCATTAAAATAATATTCATAAAATGTCTCCTTGGAAATATTTGGCATAGGTGCAAGGAATCGAACCCTGTCTTTCGGATTTGGAATCCGACGTGCAACCATTAACACTTCACCCATATATGGTGCTCCCGGTAGGACTCGAACCTACGACCAACCCGTTATGAGCGGGGAGCTCTAACCAACTGAGCTACAGGAGCAATGGTGCGGATAGAGGGACTTGAACCCCCACGCCGTAAAGCACTAGAACCTAAATCTAGCGTGTCTACCAATTTCACCATATCCGCATATGGTGCCTCCACCCGGACTCGAACCGGGACGACCTAAGGTCGAGAGATTTTAAGTCTCTTGTGTCTACCTATTCCACCATGGAGGCGGTGGTGCCGCTCGAGGGACTCGAACCCCCGACCCACTGATTACAAATCAGTTGCTCTACCAGCTGAGCTAGAGCGGCGTGGCGGACGGACAGGGATTCGAACCCTGGGTACGCTCTACACGTACAACTCCTTAGCAGGGAGCCGCTTTCGACCACTCAGCCACCCGTCCTATGTTCTTAATATACTACTCTAGTTATCAGAAGTCAATAGAAATATATGTAGTTTTTGTAAATAATGTTATGATATGGACAGAATGGGATCCGCTCAAAGAAATCATTGTTGGTCGTGTGTATGATCCAAACGATATAGCACACATTGAAGATGTTGAGTTTCGCAACGGACTGCAAAGAATCTTTGAAGAGTCGGAAGAAGATTTCTTTGATCTAGCAGAACTTTTGCAAAGTTATGATGTGAAAGTGCATAGGCCTACATGCGAATACAAAGGCGATTTTCGTTATCCTGCTGTATGCCCACGTGATATGCACCTTGTGTATGGAGAGCAAGTAATAGGAACTATTGGTGGTGATCCAAATAGATTTTATGAACGTCAGCACTACAACGATATAATTTTTTCTCTTGATAGAAAGTATGACGGAATGCCTACACCTACACTAGGCAGTTTTTACCAACCATATCGTGCTATGGAAGGCACACCACTGTATCACGCTGCTAACATACTCAAGTGCGGTGACACGCTGCTTTATACGGCACCATACAACGACAGCACGTATCCAATAACCAGACAGTTTGGTAGAGGCACATACACAGGCTTAGAGTGGATACAAGAGCGTGTTGATGCAAAATGGATAGGTTTACATGAAAGCGGACACGCAGATGGCAAGATAGCATTGATCAAACCTGGACTGCTTATGTGTTGGTTGCCAGAAATGATTCCTGATGAATTGAAGCATTGGGACTACATACAAGTGCCAAAGCAACCTGTTCCAGAACAGTTTTGGCAAAGCAAAATGCAACCATTACGTGCCAAAAACGTAGCAACTTGGTTAGACAGTTGGATAGGACATGTTGATGAAACAATTTTTGATGTAAATGTGTTGAGTGTGTCACCCGAGCTTGTAATTACAAATGGCTACGACAAAGACATTGCTGCACAGTTAAAACGCTATGGTGTAGAAATGGTGCCATTTAACTTTAGACACAAGTTCTTTTGGGATGGCGGATTGCATTGTGTTACACTAGATTTAACAAGAGAAGGAACTTGTGAAAGTTATGTATAATGTTGTATTAAAAACGCCTGAAGTATTAGTAGTAGATGATTTTTTGTCGCAAGTATATTGGGATAGATTGTACAATCAAGTACAGTTGGATGAATGGACACAAAGCCAAACAGACGATAAGTATTGGCACATCACAGATGGTCCTAACTATAAAGCAAGTAAACGTTTTCTTCGAGATGCACCATTTGACGACAACTATGACATATGGGCTGAAACTATAAAAACATTTGCAGATTACTGTGAAGAAGCACAAGACTTTATTAAAGGATACACAGACATTGCAATGCGCTGTCACGGATATCCTGTGGGCAGTAAAAATCCTTGGCATATGGATATGGGTTTTGTTACATATTCTTATTACTTGCACAGGCATTGGCAAATCAACTGGGACAGCACACTATTGGTTTTGCCTAAAGGTAGTGTAGAATATAGACAAATGCTGCTTAAACTAGAAGGCACAAAACAACAAGACACATATGCAGGTACTGGTGCATTAGAAATGTTTGAACAAGCAGAAAAAACCAAAAACTTGATGGACTATGGTATGGGTACATTCATATCTCCAAAGCCAAATAGATTGGTGCTGATCAATAAAAATGTTATACATGGTATAACTCGTGTAGATAAGGATGCAGGAGAAAACGTAAGACTTACGCTAACAGGCTTCTTTAACTTTTTTGACAAGCAGGTAGTCGATGTTTAGCAATAAAGCAATAGCAATACGTGATGCACAAGTACAAGACTTCATACAAAGTGTTGGACTCAGTGTAAATGCAATAATAAATCCTGCACATTTTGTAGCACAGCATAGAAAGTGGTTACATAATAATAATTTTTATGTAGAAGGCTTGGAAAAGTTTGAACAAGGTTATGTTACAGCAGGTTGCACAGAAGCATTCAACGAAGTTTATAAAGAACCTTGCTTTGTGTTAGGAGGAGAATATACATATCACAGAGATGCAGGTGTTGCTGTACAATGTCCAATTGATTTTGTGCCGAGCAATAGCAGACTTATCATAAGTTATCCATTCGCAGCAACTGGTAATCCGCATATGGATTGGGAGGGCATACTTGAGATATGCAGCAAAAGAAATATAAAGGTATTTGTCGATGCTTGTTTAGCAGGTGTAAGTATTGGTAAATTAGATTTACGTCATCCTGCAATTACTCACGTTGCGTTTAGTTTTAGCAAAGCATTTTACACAGGTTTTTATAGATGTGGAGTTGTTTATACAAATGATACCGAATCTATTGCAAGCACATTAAACAAGCATTTGTATCTTAATCATCCAAGCCTTGACTTGCATTTAAAATTAATGACAGAATTTTCTAGTGATTATATTGTAAAAAAATATAGATTGAAGCAAGGAGATATTTGCAGAGAGCATGATTTAGAAATCAGCGATTGTGTGTTGTTCGGATTAGAGAACGGACTAAGACAATGCCTTAGTCCTGTCTTGGGAACTCGATTACCTTTTCCGCTTCATCAGTCCCAACAATAGTAAAAGGTACTCCGCCATCTAATTCTACGGATTCTTCTACATCATCATAGAGTGCTTTTTCAATGCGTGTTACTCTTTCAAGAACTTCATAAAGAAGTTGAGTAATTTCGTATAGTGAATTATTTGACATTACTTTGCTCTTAGACGAACTTCTACAGGGATGCGCTGTCCAATGTTGTAATTGTTGTATGTGTAGGCTGTGCCATATACACCATTCCACTCAAAAGTAATTAGATAATCTTTGATTTGTGATACTTGCTCACGCACCATAACTTCTGAACACTGTGTTTCTGTGCGATAACCTGTAACAACTTGTTTATTGCTGTTACCCTTATCTGCTGCAATTACACCGCCCATTACTGCGCCTGCTGCTGCACCTTTGTCATTGCCGCTAACACCTTTACCAAGGATGCCGCCAATAATCATACCAGCTAGTACATCACCGCCAGTAGCACCTTGACCTTGTACAGTGCCATAAATTGGAACTTGTACATCTTGACAATGAGTTGCAGGAACGTTTTGATAACCTGTTGTGTAACGTGGTTCAATTTTAGTAATTCTTGCATATTCAGCAGCAAATGCACTCGTTGCAGTTGCAAAAAGAACAGCAGTTGTAATTAATAGTTTTTTCATAATAGCCTCTCCGTGTGTGCCTATATTTATACTATAAAGTCTAAATATCTTTTGTCAACCTCTTTTTTATAAAAACCAGAGATTTGTAGGGTGTATTTGTTTTTCATACCTGCGTTGGCACTTAGGTGAAGCGGACCACTATCCCATATGAATCCTTGCCCTGCTTCCCAATGTGTATGACTTGCCCAGCCACCGTGCAGTTGATATTGTAGTATGTGTCCAACTTGCCAATCTTCTAAGAACATATTAGCACGTACTTTTTGTCTGTCGTCATCTGGAAAGCGTTGTTTGATTTGATAGAACGTGTCTCTGTGGATAGGAATAACGTGTCCTGGAGGTTGTAGAATACTACTAATTGTAACTACTTCCATATTCAGCTGTTTGCCTATTGCTTCAAAATCGACTTGTGAGTTATCCCACCACAATTGACGTATCATTGTATTCCCAATATCGTAGCTATCAGGAAAGCCGCCATAACTTTCATGCACATCTTGCAATTCATTTACTTGATGTGTAATACAACTTCCACTATGCACCTGATAGTTTGCGTTTAAGAAGATATCAAAGTCGTATTTGAGCTTTACAGGGTAAATCAATAGTTTGCTGTGTCCTCTGTTCCGTTACCATAGTACTTATCAACTTCAACCTTCTTTACCCTTTCGTATCTAAAACTACGCCATGCATTTGGCTGAATGTCAATAGCCCATACTACGAATACTTTTTCTTCTAGATTACGGACCTTTGTTTGACTTAACTTATCTTCTCTTTCAGCCATTGGCAAAAAACTAGGTATAAGTGTGCATCGCATTGTGCGTTCATCGCCACTTAACTTATCAAACGTAACGTAGCATATTTCTTTAGCCAGCATTTCTAACAGCTCTTGTCTAGTAGGAATACCTTTGAGGGCTGCTACTGTATCAGCGACTTTCGATGACTTTGTCTGCGAATCCATTTTCCACCGCCTGTTCTGCACTTAGGAATGTATCATACTTCATAGTATCAAATAATTCTTCATAGGTTTTATTTGCTGTGTTGTGTTTTACATAGAGTTCTGTAAGGCGCTCGTTAAGACGCTTGCCTTCTTCAAATGATCTGATAGCATCTTCCATCTGTAGTTCTTGTACATGTACACTGCCGCTTGTGCCTCGTGTGCCACTCGACACTCTGTGAATCATTGTGCGGCTCTCTGGTAGCACATAGCGTTTTCCTGCCGCACCTGCTTGTGCTAGGAAACTGCCCATACTTGCTGCCTGACCCATAACAATAGTCTTTACATCTGGTTTAATAAACTGCATTGTATCATAGATAGCAAGACCCGATGTTACACTGCCACCTGGGCTGTTGATATACAAGTTGATATCTTTGTCAGGATTCTCTGCTTCTAAGAACAGCATTTGTGCTACAATGAGATTAGCCATATTATCCTCAACAACACTGTTGAGCATGATAATACGGTCCTTTAGTAGTCTGCTGTAAATATCGTAACTACGTTCGCCTTTTGCTTCTGATTCAACTACGATCGGTACTAGGGGCATTCTTTAACCTTTCTTCATTTAGTTTTGTGTTTAGTACAAAATTTTCAACTAATAATTTTACCATTGTTGCCAATGCTACACCTTCTCTGTGTTCATCTGGCAAACTGTACATTTGATCGACAACACTATTGCCCATCATTTCATAAATTTCTTCTTCGGTTACTTTAAGTTGTGACCAGTCAATTTGGTCACGTACTTCTACTTCTTTGGCAAGCGAAATAAGTCTGCCAACTGCTTCAGTCTTTGTTAAATTCTCTGTCATTGATCTGCAAATTCTCCCATTGCAATTTTAAATTTTCTAGCACTTTCTTCATATTCAAAATGAAAGGTATGCTCATATACATTAGTCCAAGTGGTAACACTCCACTGATGTTTTTGGCAATTACGTTTTGCAAATGCTTTACCTTTATCAACAACATCACTGTGTAGCCTAACACTATAGCCTGGCTTCCAACGTTGTTTGTATTCAAAAATCTCTACAGGTGTCAATGCAAGTATCCGTAATTTGCTTCGTCATTTACATCAATGCCCCACTTTTCTTTAAGCAGTTGCACAATAGGTTCTGGAACATCTTCATCTTCATGTCCTTGTGGTACCCAAATACCTTTGAGATTGCCTTCTTGATCCAAAATGAATCCGTAATCATCTTCATCCAATGTGTTCTCAAAACCCAAGTAATCATGACTCATTGTTGTGTTCCCAATGTTTTAAGATTTCCATATCCTCACCTTCGCCTTTGGTTTTGATATATCCATCGTCAATTAAACTGTCGATTGTTGCCGCTACTATATCCTGCAAATGATCTTTGTATGCAGTGTAACGTCCTACAAAAGTAAAAATTACCGCTGTACCCAACAGCCAGTATGTCATTTCATTGTATAGTATTTGTTCTAACATCTTTCTTTAACCTTGTTTAAGTATTTAATGCCTAATTCTAATCCTTCGATCGAATCTCCAAAACATCCAAGACCCCTATTGCAGTTTTGACATATCCATCCTCTAAAGGTTCCTGTATCGTGACAATGATCTAAAACTATTCCATCAGAACTTTTTTTACCGTGTGTTTTTCTACCTGGATTTCCACAACAATCACAAACTGCATTTATAGGTTTAGGATTTTCTTTTTTTAGGCGGTGAGTTATCTTGCTATGATGACTTTTGCATTGTTTGCATCTTGTATCGTATCCGCCAAGTCCTCCTTTTGGATGAGGATGGAAACAATCTAATGTTTTTGCTTCATTGCAGTAAATACATACCCTTGTTTCTACAACGGTCTCTTCTTCAAATTCAAATAAATGATTTAACATTTTTCCGCCTTAAAGTTATCTCTACCCCATCCACTGTATTTACTCGCAGAACCAAAGCGATTAAAGCACTGCTGTTCCGCAGTGCTTTCGCTTAGACATTTGACAGTATCGATGTGCTTCAACTTGCGTCCTTCACTGTCAATTAACCAAACGTTATAGTAGTTAAACATTATGAATCCTTTAATGTGTTGATCATAAGTTCGTTTTCATACTCTACTTCACGCTTGGCTTGTAACCAAGTTTCACGTAGCATATAACCCACCATAGGGCCTATAACTAAGAAGCCAATAGCAAATAATCCATACAACGGATCTCCGTATCTTTCAGATACAAAACCGCCGATTTCCAATGCAATCCATGTATATACAATTCCAATAGCAATTGGGGCAAGTTTAATTAAGAATTTTTTAGTTACTCTACTCATATTAGATCTCCTGTTTTTTGAGTTTAACGTAGTTTAAGCGTGTCATTGGTGTGTTAGTTTCACGCTCGAGATCCTCCCTTTTGATACGTGCGACAATGTCATACGTATCCCCAACAGCATACATTTGTTTCTGTGTAAAGCACACCAAATCTTTACCAATAGCACCAAAGTGCATGTATGCTGGTTCTGAAATCCAGTCATTGTTTAGAGGAATGACTTTAAGGATTTCTACCTCACTAGGTTCAATCTTGTCCCCTACAAGATGCTTGCTGTCTGCAAACTCTGTTTTAACACGTTGTTTGTAAACTTTATCTTTTACTTGACGTTCAATAAACGCTGGCAAATATGCTAGAATACCAATACGTCCAATAGGCATTTCGTCACTACTATATGCTGCAAACAAGTCTGCTTCAAACTGGGGCAAATCACCCATCGCCAGCATTGTGTAACGGCGCATATGCTTCTTGCCTTCTGCTACTGCTGCACGGTCTGTATCTGTTACTTCAAGCGGAGTAAAGTCTTCTGGAATAAAAGTACTTTGCTCGTTGTGTGCGCTTGCAGTATATGCAACCAGTTCTTTATTGCTGTAAGTTGGCGGATTTTCGCTGTGCCTACGAGTATGCTTTTCATAACCCTTATTCACACGATATGCTGCATAAGCTAGTTCAATTAGATATTCTGTCTTGTATGTAGTCATTTGTTTTACCAGTGCCTTTATTGTGCCTAACCATTTCTTATAAGTTACTATAGCAGGACTGTTTTCCAATGTCAAGAAATTTGTGTCCATTTTTTGTGTGCATGATTGTTTCGTTCCGCCCATGTAACAAACAGTCCTGTTTCTCTACCATGTGCTTCAATCTCACTAGGCTTGTCCCAATAATCAAATTCTTCTTCTGCACAATGATTGAGCTGTCCAAGTTCGTATTGTTTTACATGCACTAGCTCGTGTGCAAGTGTTGTAAGTAAATCACGCAACCGAAGACTTCTTTTAATATCTATTTCGTACTCGTTTGCATCAACACACACACAACCGCCTAGACTGCGATCATTTGTTAATCTACGAAATGAGATTTCAACATCAGGGTTAATATTGAATTTGTTACATACAAATTCAGCCATGCTGTATGCATACATTTTTTGTGCTTTAGTACCGCCTTGAACGTAAATCATTGTGTCTCATCATTTGCTAGTGGTTGTAGTAAATGTATTAGTCCTGTTTCTACAGCGCCAATACCAGTTTCGCTTTCCATTACAATATAACAAAAATTTAATTTGGTCAAGTCTAGAATACCGTACTGTTCACGAAAGGCTTTAAATCCTCGTGTATCTCTAGCATTACGAAATTCACCTAAAAACTTTTCCTTATGTTTTTGCTGTCTGTCACGGATGAAGCCTTTGCCAACATAATAAACTTTATCGTTGTCATATATTATATAAACACCACGACTACGTTTATCATCTAGGTTTGGCTTTTCGCTCCATTCTGTATAGACGTCATTAGCATCAATATTATAGAAGTTTAGAACTTTTTGTATAGTATCAGATATCATATTTGCTCCGGTGATACGCCTGTTACAAAATACATTTTCTTAATAATAGCATCTACTTGTTCGCTTGTCAAGTAACCCAGTACATCATCGTCTTCTGTAATACCAGGCATAGCAGTAATGTTACCTAATTTAAAAACCGCTATTTCATAGGGCGCATTCTGTGTTCCATATGCACCGTCGCCTGAAATAACGCTGAGTTCATAGTCGCCAAAACTCAAGATGCATTGTTCTCCGCCAAACTCTTTGTCCAGCATTTCAAAACTTGATAATTCTAATACAGCCATAATGCCCTCCTATGCTATTTTATAGCATAAAAAGTATGTACTGTCAATTATAATCTACGAGTAATACGGCCTTTTTCTAAATCGTAAGGTGTCATTTCTATACGAACTTTATCGCCTGCTACTAGTCTTATTTTAAACTGCCGCATCTTTCCGCCAGTATAACATATGACTACGTGTCCGTTTTCTAACTCTACTTTAAACATTTGATTAGGCAGCACTTCTACAATGCTGCCTTCGAATTCTAATATACCTTCTTTAGCCATTATCCACTTTCGTAATGGACATCATTTTGTTTTCTACTTTAATACTCAACGTATCTCCTGGTTGCCACCCCATCTTTTCTGCAATTTCTGGGGGGATGTTCATAAGCACATTTTCAGGATTGTCTGGGTCATCCTCGAAAATGTCTTCTACTTTGTATTCAATTAGATTATTATTTACCATTAGTCCACCAAAAAATTTAGGTCTTCAAGATCTTCACGCAACACAAAATCATCAGGTAACTTTACACCTTGTCCTTCTTGTATGGCATCACAAATTGCCTTACTTTCACTTAGATTGAAATGAGTGTGCTTGCTGATGGCAATCTGTGCTTCCACAAAGTTAGCGTTTGGTCTATATCCGATTACAATCATTTGGTCTTTACTCCAATATCAATTAGCATACGCTCTGCAAGTGCTGTGGTGCGTAGTTGGCTTTCTAGTTCTTCCATTTCGTCACAGATTGCCTGTGTTTCAATTGCTTCCCAAAGACAACCATGTGTCCTATACGGTTGTGTCCACTCACCTTGAACATTATAATTTTGCATCATACTCATGCTTTCCAAACACTGGCATAGTAACCTTTGCCGTTTGTGTCTCCTCCGCCATTATCAATATCAACACCATCGTACTCTACGCTGGTAATAGTATCTTCCCCATTCATGTACTCTGTGGTAACAATAGTGAGTTTGTTCACATCAAATTCGCCATAAGTGGTAATAGTACCTTCGAAGAACGTGCCTTTTTCACTGCTGTACAACTGAGCAATATATTCAGTGCCTTCAGGTTCTTCTCCGCAAACAGTCATTTGTACCATTTCAACTTCATAATCACTTTCTTCTCCCAAGCGATCATTCAGTTCATCAATACGTTCGTCAAGCACTTCTGCAACTACGCTTGCATTATACTCTTCTGAATCTACTTCATCAATACAAATATGGCAACTATCCCAAGTTCCGCCATACTGATGTTCAAATTCTGTGTGCGACTCGTACCAAGGACGCTTATAGTTGTCATCGTCTTTGTCGTGCAAGAACTGTGCTTCTTCCGGTACTGATTCAATTTCATCGTATTCTGGCTCGTCATCATCATCAGCAGCCATATATGCTACTAGATCATTATCACCATGTTCATCACAAATAGGTTTCCAAAAATCATGTGCTTCTTTGCTAATACTCATGTATGCCGCTTCACCGCCGTATCCGCTGATCATAACACGATAATATCGCTCGCCTTTTAGTACGTCAATAGTTTCTTGCTTTTCTTCACTCGTAGCCATAGTGCCACCTCCTTAGTGTAAATATACTTGAAAGGATATCAAATGTCAAGAACTTTTGTGTGTATTACTTGCTTAAAAGACAAGTGGAAATTTGAAATGCTGATGCGTAGTATGTATGGAATGTTAGAACCATGTGATGTAGTAATAGTTTATAACGAAGGCGCAAAAAAATACAAAGAGTGGCTGGATTGGTTTTTGCCTTTGAAAGACTCTTTGCTAAAAAATTTCAAAGTTCGTTATTTCAAAGCAGGTGACTTTATTGATTTAAAAGATTTTGACTTTATAGAAACCAGTGGTTGGCACAGTCAGCAGGCTTTAAAATTGCTAGTACATGAACAAATTAACACAGAAGAATATGTAATAATCGATAGCAAAAATTTCTTTATGAAAAAATGTAGTTTATTTGATATTAAAAGATCTGAACCACATGGTAACTGGACATTAAAAGGAGTTACTGCCTATACAGAATATATGTGTAAGTATTTAGATATAGTATATCCAGGACATCACTTAAAATTACGTGCAAATGTAACTCCTTACATCATGCAAACAAAAGTTGTTAGACGGCTTGTCAGAAAATGGAAAAATAGCACACAGTTTTACAATTGGTTTATTGAAACTGCAAAAATACCAGGACACAGTGCAGCAGAATTTATATTGTACGAACTTTGGGAATTGAAAATGCAACGTAGGGTAATTGATCAAAGAATTGGATCAAATACATATAGCAACTATGCAACCATCTGGCATCATAGTTTAACAGGACAACCCTCAACTTCACAACTTGGTGGATGGATTAAGGAACAAAGAAATAACGGCATACAAGTTGCAGGATTACACAGTGGCATACACAAACACATAAATTTAGCAGATGTAAAACAAATTCTTAAAATGTTAGAGATAGAATACATTCTCCCCCAGACAGCAGACAGTCCTTTTTAATAAATACACATATAACAAGGAGCGTGAGGGCGCATGGATTTTTTAACACTAGTAGGAGATGTGGGCTTTCCTATTGCGGGGGCATTAGCAGCAGGCGGGTTTGTATTTCTTACTCTAAAATTTATCCTTGCAGGCGTAACTGGCAGTGTAACTACTCTTAAAAATATTATTGGACAGTTGGACAACCGTGTTCAAACAATGAACAATGATCTAGTTAAGATAGATGCACTGCTTAGTTATGCACTAAACGTAAAGCCAAACATTGATCGCATTGCAGCCAATGAAGGCAAAAACGATGCAAGGAGAGATTAATGGAATTTGATTTAGCACAAGCGGTAAGTGAATATGGCTTTCCAATTATTGCTGCTATGGGCATGGGTTACTTTATATTCTTCATATGGAAATGGGTGACTGAAACTATTGATCCTGTTTTAGGCGAAACAATGGGCACACTAATCAAACTTGTAGATCGTGTGCGTATGCTAGACAACGATATGATAAGACTCAACAGCAAGTTAAGTATGGTTCTTGAACATCGTGCTATGATGGATAAAGATCAACAAGCAGAGCTTGATGCTGTTGTAGCGAAGTATCAAAGTGTTAGTCAAGCATTTAACAGCACAGGAAAAGAAGAAGCACCTAAACCCAAGCCTGATATGAACAAAGATTCATTCAGCAAAGAAGATCTCAAAAGCATAAAACAAGACATCACCAAAGAATAAGTATCTATATGAGATACTTCTTAGGACAATGCGAATACAAATGGTCGCATACTGCCGAGCAAGGCAACGAGCGTATGGAACAGATTTGGATACGCAGAGAACTAGGCGAAGAACTTTACAAAGAAATCAATGTAGAAGATTACAGACTTGTACTATTACGTAGCAACGGTATTGTACCTGACCTATATTGTCGTTGTGATATTTTTGTAGATATAGACAACGAAGATAAAGCATTGTTATTTGAGATTAAACATGGCGCAAAAAGGATAGAACGAATATGATTTGGATGGACTATGTTGTAGAAAGTGCTGGCAACGGACACGCATTCCGTGTTAAAGGTGATTGGCCAGGCGAAGTAATGGGTGTCCAAAAAGATGGTACACCAAAAGATCATTGGTTATACAAACCAGGAGATGTGTTTATTGTAAACGAAGCAGGCTGGCTTGTTAAGACTGACGAAGTAAATGCGCTTTTGTTAAAGCACGAGAGTAACAAGTCTGAATAACTTCAGCAACCTTATCACTTACCATAGTTTCGTAATGTGTGTGCGCAACCTCTACGTGTGTCATATCGGTTCTGTGTTGCATTGATGCAATTGTACAAACACCATCATTAGGTCCATTGTGATAAGGCACACCTCCTGCTGTTGTAACTATTTGTGTCCAGGGTATGTCTAGTTTGATTTCATTTGCTTCACGTATAGGATCGCTTTTGCGCCCAATGTCTTTGAACAGTGGATAACTTGGCACTATATACTTTGCCCAATCTGCTGTGCTACTGCCCCGGAACGGTGTGCTTATACTTACGCCTCCTACAACCCTAACATACTTTGTTAGGTGTAGTGCATACAATCCACCCATTGAATGTCCTATAACAAAATGTGGTCCTTTGCCTTTACAGTTGTCAGCAATCATTTCCAAGTTGTCATAAAAACGATTCATTGAACTGTAATTTACCATTATCTCATTTGGAAACTGTGTTTTTGTTTGCAAATATTTAAAACTAAGACTAGTTTGATTTGCACCGTGACACCAAATAACGTTTATGTCATCTGTTGTGCGCTTTTCTTCTGTTTTATATAAGCCAAACCAGTTGGCAACATATTCTCTAAGTGGTTGCATATGTTATTTACAAAAAATAGAGCCCCGTAGGGCTCTATTTTAAAATAGCAGGGTAGGTTATTCGCTATGCGCCTACATTATTTTTAGTTCGACATCCTCTCTATTGTTTCTACACGAAGGCAACTAGGTTGCCCGAGATTGGGCACTGCTATTTTTTTCTAAGGACTAGTTTCATATCATAATCTAAGGCATTTTTTGTTGTTATACCAAGATCGTTTAGGATATTTAAAATAGTAACTTCAAAAACAGTTACGTCCTTATCTTTAGAGAAATCCTTATTTTTTGTATTATTGATTTCTTTTTTGTTTTTACAGAAATAGTCTTGAATACTTATAACATGAGCACCGCCCATTGTTAAAAGTGTATCATATTTGTCCATATTTACTCCTAAACTTTTTTGTTGATGTAATACTAGCATTCTCAAACTTATATTTGCTGTGTTTAACTTTATTTACTTTTACATTTTTTTGATAGAATTTTTTAACAACAGGTATATTTTGAACTGTTGTGTGTGTAATCACAATAGGATTACCTTTAAGCATTTCTAGTAAAAGCTGTTTGTCATTCATATACATTTGACGAACCATAGTTGCGCTCCTGTGCATATCTTTAATATTCACGCTGCGCCTCCAGTTCTAAAATCCTACGAATTGCATCAAGTGTGCGCTCGTACTGTTCCGCTGAAGCATCATAGCCAGCTTCGTAGCCCAAACTATATGCACGTTTTCCAATAGGAGTATCACGCCAACCTTTTGGTAGTTTACCGTCAGCAAAAGTGTCAAAAACACTTCTTAGTGTATCACCTGGCTTTTCTTCTGCCTCATCTTGGTAGAATGCATCTAAAGCCGCTTTGTTCTTAGGATGGTCTATAGGCAAGTCTCCATCAGTATTTGGAATGGCTCTTATTTCAATCACATTTGGATCTTTACCTTGTTCAATAGCTTCACGTTCTCTCTTTTCTCTAATCATATCTAATATGCTTTTTTCTTTCTTATTTTTGTTATCGTCGTCTTTCATTTTTATTATTCCGTCAATAGGGTAGTACCAGGATGCCTCATGCTCCTGTTGTAATAGAAAGGCAGCCGAAGCTGCCTTTGTAAATATTAAGCTGCCTGTGCTTTTGCTTTTTTGTTTGCTTCTT
>Ga0213867_1000232_pt1 | contig 25728 bp, 23 predicted proteins | sample PICome_12_FD_160120 | JGI IMG/M metagenome (GOLD analysis project Ga0213867, IMG submission 160120) | Coastal seawater microbial communities near Pivers Island, North Carolina, United States - PICO540 | ecosystem: Environmental > Aquatic > Marine > Coastal | place: USA: North Carolina... | reverse complement strand
ACCCCTCCACGGACCAACAAATCTGCGATGACCACGATGGCCATGGCTTCGACAACAGCCACGCCTCGGGGCGCAAGCACAGGGTCGTGACGTCCTTTGACCAACAAGGGTTCTTGTCGGTTGGATGCCAAGTTGAGGGTGACTTGTTCTTGAGGTATGCTTGAGGGGGGTTTGAGGGCCACGCGCACATGAACCGTTGAGCCGGTCGCAAGGCCCGCCAGAGCACCGTCAGGCCGGTCACCTTCCAAAGCAGGGGCGTCCGCGCTGCCGCCCCACATGTCGTTGTGTTCGCTACCGTGCATGGTTTGGACGCCAAAGCCGGAGCCGAATTCAACTCCGCGGGCGGCGGGGACGGCCATCATCGCTCGAGCAAGTGCAGGTTCCAATCCATCAAACCAGGGTTCGCCAAGGCCAAGGGGAAGGCCACGGATTTCCAAATCCACCCTTGAGCCGATGGAATCCCGCTGTTTTCTCGTCGCTTCAACGGTGTCCGCCATGTTTTGAGCGGCGCGGGGGTCTCGACAACGCAACGTTCTGCAGAGCTCGGAGGCCCATCGAGGGGGGCATTCTTCCATCGGCTTGGCTTGCACGTCACCAATGGCGCCGACTTGGGCTTCGACGGTGATGCCGTTGGTAAGCAGCCAAGGACGCAACAGAGCCGCCCCGGCTACCAAAGGGGCGGTCATGCGTGCACTGGAGGTTCCGCCTCCACGCAGATCGGCTTCGCCCTTGGTTCGCTTGTGCATCACGAGGTCTTGGTGGCCGGGTCGCGGATGGTCGGGCAAGAAACTGTAATCCTTCGCCCTCGCATCCGCATTGGCGATTTTCAACGCAACGGGGCCTCCGGTTGTCATGCCGTTTTCGATTCCGCTGATCCATTCAACGCGATCGTCTTCCTTTCGCTTGCTGCTGTAGGTGTCGCCGGTTTTCCTCAACGCCATGTCGGCGTTGATGCGGGCCTCGTCGACGGTCAAGCCGGGGGGGACGCCTTCGAGAACTGCCCCGACATGTGGTCCATGGCTCGACCCGTTGAGGGTAATGCACACAACTTCACCAAGGCGCATCTGCATGATGAACGGAATTTTCCACATCCTTGCCCTTTTAGAAGGTGTTCACTCAAGTTCGTCGTCACCTTCGAGGGAGAGAAAGGAGGTTTCAAGAATTTCAATGCCCTTGTAGCGCCCGGTGTACCACGTCTTGATGCGGTCAACCGCTGCACGTTGATTTTCCGGAATCACCAAGGCCAAGGCGGGTCCAGAACCCGTGATGCCGGCAGCTCGAGCGCTGTTCATGAACGAGTCGTTGGTCATTTTTCGACCATCGATGTCCCGCAGCGCGGCTGCAATGCCACGACCGTTCCACGTTAGAGCCACGAGGGGGTTTCGGGCTTGGAGGGCATCAAGTGCCTGCTGAAAGGCGGGGAGATGGGGTTCAAAGTCCGAAAGTTGGGGTTGATGCTCCCGCGGTCCACGGAGCACCAAGATCACGATCCATTCGTCGCTCGCCAGCCCTTCATCCTCAAGCAAAACGCCCTTCTCAATGGGTGCTTGAACGTCCACAAGTTTCCATCCGGGGGTCATGCACCCCCATGCATCGTCAATCGAACCGGTCAACGACACGCCCGCTGCCAGCTGTGCCGTGGCGGCAAGGTGCACCCTTTCGTGGTCCTCCAAACGGATTTCGGTGGCGTTTTCAAGCGCTCGAAGAGCCGCAATGCAAGTGGCTGCGGAAGACTTGAGGCCTTGTTTTGCGGGGATTTTAGAGTTGACCCCCCAATGAAGTTCCTCGGTGTTGTACCCCTCCGGGAGGGGTTGACCGGCGGCCTGCCAAGCCTCAAGCAATCGGTCAAGAAGCCCGTCGGGGTCACTGATATCCCGTTTGCTCGGGCGGTCGAGGAGGCGCACGGTGATCGGAAGGTTCAGCGCCATGCATGCGCCGTAGCCGAGCGGGGCTGCGTGCAACAGGCTGCACGCACCGTGGGCAGAACCCTTCCCCAAAACCGCCATCGTTACCTTTCCTCCACACGGCTGTCAATGGTCTTCCCCAAGTGACGTCCTCCGTGCCCACTCCATCCCAGCGCAACATCGCCAGCGGCGATGTCGGTTACGGAGACAGGTGTATCGAGATTGGCCATCAAACGAACCGTCTCTGCTTGTTGCATGAACACATGAGACATTTGAGGTTTCCGTTTGCTGTTCCCGGTCGGTTTCACCGTGATTTTCAACATCGGACGTTGTTCAATTTTGATTCGGCCAAGCACAACAGGCCTCGTGGTCCCGATGGAAGTCACTGCCAAAAGAGCGTCTCCAGCACGCAACTCAGCCATGTACTTCGTTGAACGGTCGGCCATCAAGACGTAGGCGTGCGGTGCTCCTGCATTGACGCGAAACGGGCGGGTAGGAACAAAGGTTGAGGGCACGGTTTCGCTGTGAACGAGAATGAGCGTGGATGCGGACGAGCCGATCAGCAGGCCTTCTCCGGGTTGAAGCAGGGAGAGGAAGTCCAGGCAATAGCGGTCACCAAGACCGGCTTCCTCCACGCTTTCAACGATCATTTCGCAAACAGGAAGCTCACCCCCGTATTCAACCGGGACGGGCGATGGATCCTCGTGCTGATGGCGTTGCGCTTTCACCACGGCAGCGGCCTCGAGGAGGGCAGGGACCCGCTCCACAACCAAGGCATCGACGCCTTGTTCAAGGGCAAATCCTGCTCCTTGTGCTTGCAGCGGTGTCGTGATGACGGCGGCGATTTTTGTCGGGCTACCGGTGCGGGCCGCAATGAGGTTCTCCAAGGGAATCATCGACCACGATTCGCATTCGACCAAAATCCATTCCACACTACCGATCAGTTCAATCCCGCTGGCTTGAGAGGCTCCATCCTCGATTCGAACGTAAGCGCCCAAAGGGCCATCCGGGCCAACAAGGCTGCCGGTGGAAACATGGAGGTGGTGGTCGGTGGGTTCTGGGAGGAGGTATCGGTCAATGCCCTCGTTCTCCAACGGAACTTCTCCGGGAGCGAGACGAAGCCAGATTTCCATGCACTCACCTACCATTCACAAGCAGCGAGGGCTTCTTCGACGGTCGCTCCTTTGTGAACGAGCAACACCAAGGCCCTTGCCATCGATTCGGGGTGGGGGTGGGCGAACACTTGACGCCCCATGCAAACGCCTCCCGCTCCCACTTCCAGAGCCGAGGCCACCATCTCGAGCACCGCTCGTTGGTCGCCGCTTGCAGGGCCACCAGCGACCAACAGCGGGATTGGGGCCGCAGCGACCACGTGTGAAAACGAGGCTTGTGTCCCGGTCCACGTGGTCTTTGCGGCATCGCATCCCAATTCAAAAGCCAAGCGAACTGCGTGGGCTTGGCCGCCCGTGAGGTCGCCTTCAACGGGGTTGAGGTTTGGGCCCCGGGCATAGACCATACCAAAGGACGGGAGGCCGAGCAGGTGTGCCTGCCGATTCAATTCACCCATTCGCTCGATCATCTCGGGTTCGGTTTCGCTTCCCATGTTGACTTGGCTTGAAACGCCGATGCCCCCACGACTCAAGGTCTCGTCCGCTCCGCCAACGAGCACCTTGTTGTTGCTGTTGGCTCCAGCGTGGCGGGTTGAAACCGAGTAGTGAATCACCATGTTGGTTTTCGTGCCTTGGCAGAGATGAGCATACCGGCTCACCACGCCTTTTTGCGCAAGAATCACGTCAACCTCTGCACGAACCAACTTTTTGATGAGCCCTTCGAGGTCGTCAAGACCGGCGTTTGGAAAGTCGGATGCTCCGTGGTCAATTGGAATCCAGACGCCCTTGCCGCCGGGAAGCAGAGCCTTGAGCCGTTCGGCTTTGTCCATGGTGATGGGATGTCGCCCCGTTCATCAAAGGTTTGTATCTCCCTCAATTGTCCATTTGGTCGGCCAACCATTTGAGCGCTGTTTGTTCAGCCGTGCTGAGGTGCTCCTGGAACGTTGACCTGGCGATGCCCTTGACCTCGGCAAGGCCTTGCATGGTGATGCGTTTGGGGTCTTCGTAGAATCCGTGTTGTGCGGCGAGACGAAAGCATTCCAATTGCCGGATCGTAAGGTGATCTTCAAAACCTTCAAGCTTCTTTTCAAGGTGTTGGACAGTTACCGTTGAGGGAGGAATGAAGGTTTTGCTCATACGGACGAACCGGGCCACTGCGTCGGGAAGTCCTCGTATGGTGAGGGAGAAGCCCCCGTCCTCGTAAAGGCACGGGACAAGGATGTGGATGTTCTCGGTGGTGGTGGCCAAACGCACCAAAGGGTGGGTGTTAAAGACGACCAAGGCGTTCACGCCGTTTTGGTTCAGGACTTGTTCCACCTCAAGGAACGGTAACGCTCGGAGGTCGTCCACGCCCTTGCCTTCTCTGTAGACCGGGGCGAGGAGTTGGCGAACCCCCTTCTCGTTGATGAGGAGGTTGCCCGTGATGCTCAATCGCTGAACGATGTCGTCCATGGCTGCCATCGGCGTCCCAGCGAGGTCGCTTCTGCTCCACGCCATCATGACCTCTCGCATGATTCAACCTGCCCTCAAATGGTTGTTTTAACTATCGCCGTCCATTAAAGATGGTGGATAGCCGGGTTGCGTATGTTTCAAGAGGTAGTTCGGTATGGAGAAAACATGGCGTTGACCGATTACATGTTGACCTACGCTCTTGGAGGGGCGTTCGTGACGGGTTTGCTGTTTATCGTCATGCGTCGCGAGGCACAGGTCAACATTCAAAGTGGAATGAATGCGGAAGGCCTGATGCAACAACATTCCGGTATGGGTTTTGGGAAAGCCAAGAAGAACCTCGATCGAAAACTCGCCACGGTTCAAGAGATGCTTCGCCAACAAAACCAAGGCGACCGAGCGCTCGCGGAGGAACGGTTCAACGCAAGAAGGGAACAGCAAGCGTCGGCCGAAGCCGAGGCTCGACGTCAGCGGGAACTCGAGGCTGAGCGTCTGCGTGCTGAACAAGAAGAATCCCTTCGCAAGGAGCAAGAAGAAGCCGACCGTCGGGCAGCTGAGCGAGAGGCTGAAGAGGCCCGTTTGGCTGCTGAACGGGAAGCTGAGCGACAGCAAGAACTCGCTGACGCCGAAGCCGAACGTCTCCAAGAAATTGAGGCTGCCCGGGAACAAGAGGAACTCGAATCCCGGGAGGCTGCACAGCGGGCCATGGCCGAACTCCGAGCCCGGTTGGAACGCGAAGGTGCTCAATCTTCCGACGTCCAAATTTCCTTGATGTGGAACAACTACAACGACCTTGACATCCACGTTGTCTGCCCGTCCGGTGAGCGCATTCACGGCGGCAACAAAACCTCCGAGTGCGGCGGTGTGCTGGACGTCGATGCCAACGTTCGGGCCGAAACCCGAAAGCCCGTCGAGAACGTGTTTTGGGAAGATGGAAAAGCCCCGGCGGGGAAGTACCAAGTCTACGTCCACTATTACAAGAAGCACAAGAAGCGACGCAGCAAGGACCCAACCAAGTTCCAGGTCATCATCAATCAAGGCGGCGACCCGCGTGAATACAACGGCGAGTTGTCCGCCGGAGACCCGATCATGCTCGTGGCTGAGTTCACCCTTGCCTCTCCCGAGGAACGGGCTGCTCGCCGGCGAGAACTCGAAGCCGAACTCAGGGCTGCAGGCATTGACGTGCCGGAGGCGAACGAAGAGGCTGCTGAGGCGGAGGCTCAACGGCAGGCAGCCATGGCAGAGGCTGAAGCCGAGCGTTTGGCCGAAATCGAGGCTGCGCGGGAGCAAGAGGAGTTGGAATCGCGCCAAGCGGCTGAACGGGCAATGTCGGAATTGAAGGCTCGACTTGAACGAGAGGGTGCGCAGTCATCCGATGTTCAAATCTCGTTGATGTGGAACAATTACAACGACCTCGATCTCCACGTTGTTTGTCCGTCCGGGGAACGCATTCACGGCGGGAACAAAAAATCCGCTTGCGGCGGTGAGTTGGACGTTGACGCCAACGTTCGAGCCGAAACTCGAAAGCCCGTTGAGAACGTGTTTTGGGAAGATGGCAAGGCTCCCGCAGGGACGTACCAAGTCTACGTTCACCACTACAAAAAGCACGATAAGCGGCGTAGCAAGGACCCGACCAAGTTCCAGGTCATCGTCAACCAAGGCGGCGACATGCGGGAATACAACGGGGAATTCACAACCGGCGACCCCATCATGCTCGTGGCTGAATTTGCCCTGCCATCTGCTGAAGAGCGAGCCGCCCGCAAGCGAGAACTCGAAGAACAACTCCAGCATGCTCAAAGCGGCGCTGAAGATGATGCTCCCGATGCAGGTGACGGCGAAGGTGCGGAGTCCAAGGAAGACGATGCGCTTCCGTCTGCACCCGACCTTGACGCTCTCTCAGGCGACGAGTGATCAGGAAATGATGTCGTCAAGACGGTCGTTGTCCAAAGCGTTCCGGATTGAACGGGCGATACGTCGTCCGGTTGACATGAACCGTTCGTTGATGTCCGAGTAAGGCGAACCTCCGATGAAGGGGTTGGAGCCGGCGACGATTCGTGCGCTGATTTCAAACACCTTGAACTCGAGTTGGTCCGTCACGATGGTTTCGAGACAGAAGGGCCCGAGCATGCCCCGAGACGCATCCTCCAACTCGTACGAAGCCGCAACCGTACCTTCGGCCATCTCAAACGCACGGGGGAGCAAGGATTCTCGTATGACCACCGGCTGGTTTCCCGTCACCACAAAGGAAGGCTCTAGGGCCATCTCACGGAGGTCACGAAGGGAGCCGAGTTTGTAGAATTCATCGACGTTGCTTTCGTCACGTCGGTCCATCGAAAGCAACTCAAGACGGCCAAGATTCTTCCCAGCGTTTGCGCCTCGTCCCTGAACTTGGTAACCGTCGCTTGCGGTGGGGTCGAAGAAGAAGTGAAGATAGTACCGGCACCCGAGAACATATTCTTGAATCGTGAATTCCTCTTCGATGTCCACATTGCGTCGGAAATCTCGGTAGTCCCGAGCGATGAAGTAGCCGCGTCCACCTTTCGCCCCTGCATACTTGACAATGACAGGGCCGGCGATGTTGTGCGGGTCTTCGATCACCTTGGGCATCGTACAACCCCCATCCTCAAGCCATTGGCGTTGGAGGGCTCGGCTGCTCTCCCAATGGAGGATGTTGCGGTTGCCGAACGTGGGGACCTCAAGGTTTCGGAAGTTGTTCGCACCGAGGTATTCGACCAACGACCCGTGGGGGACGATGATGACGTTCTTTTCCCGGAACCATTCAGCGTGGTCAAGCATTTCTCGGTAGTCATCAAGCATCAACCATTCATCGGGGTCGGCGCCTGGGAAGGCTTTGTAGAAGCGACGTCGGTTTTCGCCAACGGCGATCCCCAGAGTGCGAAAGCCCTCTTGCCGGGCGCCGTGCAGGATTTGGAGCGAGGAGTGCGAGGCTACAACACCGATGGTGATGGCATCTCGGTCGTACGCACTCAGCCAGCTTTTCACGGTGGAGTAGGGTACGCCCATATGGAGGGGTTTTGTAATCGCTCTATGAGTATTATGTCCGAGTTTGATGTTCAGCAAGGATTGAGTGGCCCGGATGGACCGTCCGTAACGAGGTTGGAACAAACCGGGATGGTTTGGGTGAAGCATTCATTTGGCCGTTTTGCCTCGTGCGAGCATGGCCGATGGACCCAGCGATGCTCGGATGACCTACGGGGGCTATCTTCGTCTCGACGAATTGCTCGCCTTGCAGGAAGGCCCCGAGGGGTATTCGCCAGCACCCTCGAACGACGAGTTGCATTTCATTATCGTGCACCAAACCTTCGAGTTGTGGTTCAAACTGATTCTGAGGGAACTCAAGGAGGCCAGAACCTTGCTCACGCAGTCCAAAGTCGAAGAATCGCAGATACCTGTTATCGTCCACCATCTCGAACGGGTGAGCGAAATTTTCCGCTTGCTCGCCGACCAATGGAAAGTGATGGAAACGCTGTCGCCTCAGGACTTTTTGGCATTTCGCGACCGATTGGGGACTTCGTCCGGTTTTGAGTCATGGCAGATGCGTGAACTCGAAGTCCTTCTCGGACTTGAGCAAACCCAACGGGTTGGTGGTATGGATCCGTTGGCCCACATGCAGAAGTTGAGCGAGGAAGGGAAAGTGACCGAAGAGGTGATGAAGGCCTTCGAAGACACGAACGAAAAGCCATCGCTCAACGACGCCCTCAACGCTTGGCTTTCTCGGACCCCCATTCATGCATCCTTACCAGAAAGCGAAGGCGACGAGGCCACGGTTCAAGCCTACGTCGACGGTCATCTCCAAGCCATGATGGACCACGGTGAGCAAGTGATCGCTCACATGGTCCGAATTGGCCACGGAACAGAGGCCGGTGTTCGCCCCCGAATTGAGGCGGGAATTGAGGGAGCCAGAACGTTCCTTTTGCCTGACGGAAAACCTCATCGCGGAAGAGCAGGACTCCTCTTTATAGAATCGTACCGGGATTTGCCGCTGCTCTCCTGGCCACGTCGACTCTTGGACAGTTTTGTCGAACTGGAACAAGCGATGTTGCTCTTCCGCACCCACCACGCCCGCATGGTAGAGCGGATGATCGGTCGACGAATGGGGACCGGAGGTTCCAGCGGCGTGGACTATCTCGATGCCACCACGAAGTATCGGGTCTTCGTTGATTTGTGGGCGGTACGCACCCTTTTGGTCAAGCGAGAGGCCTTGGCCGACGTAAGCAACGCCGAATTCTACGGGTTTTCTTCCGACACTCAGTCTTCGTGAGGGTCAATGTCGATGGGAATCAAATGGTTCTCGTATTCGTAGAGCGCAATTTTGAGCGGGTCGAGAACGAAGCGGATGTTGGCCTCTTCCAGACCGTAAAGGGAGACCAACTCTTCCATGAATTGGGCACGAAGAACTTCTTCGGTAGCGTAGAGGGGTGCGCCCATGCCGATTTGGAGAGCACGAGCCCCGATGATTCGGGCTCGCTCGAAGCGGGTATGTTGTCGTGCAGGTTTTACCATGGTCATCACGTGCGAGGCTTTCGCACTCTGCCGACATAGCGACTCTTTTTGAACCTACCTCATTCGCTTTCCAAGGTTGCAAGCGTCTTTTTTGCGGGCAGGTCTCGCATCAAACCCCGGTGCATCAGAAGGGCGGGCGTGAGCGTCGCCGCCAAAGCGATCATCGCACCCAAGGCCCACCATCCGTTGCCGAAATTGGAGGTGTTTTCCGTTGAATCCACGTCGCCCTCGCTCAAGTCCATTGCTCCGGTTGGCGCGAGGGAAGCGATGTTCAGCGCTCGAACCCCGGGATCCTCAACCATCACGACCAACGTTCCGTTTTCGTTCAAGTTGAACACCGTCGTGTTGAGGGTGCCATCGCTGGCGTTCACCTCGGCAAAGGCCCGGGCCAAGGTTGGGTGGATACGGTCCTTGATTTCGTGAGCCGTGGGCTCAACGTACCAAACACGGACCTTCTGGTCGCCGCTGACGTTCCAGGAAAGGGAGGTGCCGTTCGCCGTTAGGGAATCCAAATCGTTGGAAAACGGTGCTGAACCGTTGAGAACGCCGTTCAAATCCATGGCCTGTCGCGACCCGGTGAGCAGGTCTGTCCCGTCCACGACCAACGAAGGAATGAACAGGAGCCGAAACTCGTGGTCGTAGCGAAGTTTTGAGGCTGACAGAAAGGTTGCATCGCTTGGCGAGGCGTGGTGTTGCAACACAAAGCCTTGTTCGCTCGTGAGGTTCTGCAGTTCATCGGCCACAGGTTCGCAAGGTTCGCACCAATCGGCCCCGTAATACTCCACGAGATGTGTTGGTTGCGTGATGTTGCATTCACCGCCAAGAAGGCAGGTCGCAGGGACGAGGCGAACGTCGTACAACGCTCCCTGTTCCGCGTCTTGGGCTTGGTCGGAGGCTTGCGCCGGGGCCACGCCGGCAAGAACGAGCATCCCCAAGGCGAGGGCGCTCAAGCTTGCAAGCCGGGACCAACCCATGCACAGGGGGTGAGGCATTTGTTCAAAAGGGGTCTGCTCTCACCCTATTTCATGGAGCCCTCGTGGTGGCGTCGCCCCTCAGCGCTCCCGCTGCTGCTTGTCGTCATGGCGCTGCTCATCGTCGTCGTTGGGGGCTCGATTCGCATCAACGACGCCGGAGAGTCCTGCCCGGAATGGCCGACCTGCTTCGGAACTTGGCACTTCGATGTCTCCGATGACGAGCAAGCGGCCTATTGGGCAGCAAACCCGGACCAGATCGACTCTCGGGGCGAAGACCATCGTTACACAACCTTCCAAATTTTCGTTGAGTGGTTTCACCGTTTGCTCGTGGGGGTCATCGCCGTTCCAATCGTGTGGAACGTCGTCTCAACCCGCCGTTCACGGGGCGTTCACGGCGATGCCGTTGCGAACGCAGCGGTTTTTTCCGCCGTCTTGTTGTTTATCCAGGCTGCTGCTGGTTACGTGACCGTACGTTTTGACAATGCGGATTGGACCGTAGCGCTTCACCTTTCTCTGGCCTGCATCTTTGCGTCGGGTTTGTTGTGGCAGTACATGGCCATGCGCATCCACGAAGGGGTGAAGTGGCCTTTTTTGCATGCAGCCACCGCTTATTTGGACGCTCACACCAAACGGGTGTACAGCATGACTGCAGCGGTCGGCGTCTTGTTGGTGCTCGGCGCATGGGTGTCGTCCTCTGCCGGGGGTCAATACAACCAGAGTTGTTCGGTCGGGTTTCCCAGCGGATGGCCGAAATGTCAAGGGTCCCTCCTTCCTTCCCTCGACGGGCCCGGGATTTTCATTCAAATGATTCACCGTTTCGGGGCCTTGGTGGTGGGTTTAATTCTCGTGCTTAACCTCAGCAACATGCGGTCGGAAGCGTACGAAAACGAGGGCAATCAAGCGCTGCTCCGCTCGGCGGAGATCACGACGGGGCTCTGGGTACTCAACGTCATCGTCGGTGGCTCGTACATTGTCTTCGCCAAAGTTGGGGACTTCCCCGAATGGCTGTCTTTGCTGCATCTCGTCGTCGGCGTCAGCGCTTTTCTTTCGGCTGTTTACGCCATGTTTTGCCTTCAATTCGCCCGCAAGTCGAACCGGCAAGGCGCTGGTTCGGTGACGGCCAAGGTTGGGGTTGAGTCGGAATGAGCGAAGCATCCTCTCCGTCTCCTCCAAAGCCAAGTCTCTTGACCGTGATGATGCGATTGATGAAGTTACGAGTGATCGTTCTGCTGCAAATCACGGCGCTGTGCGCCATTCTCGTCCACGACACCCTCGCCCGAAACGGCACCCTCGACATCACCCGAACTTGGGTAGACACCTTGACCGTCGCGGTCGTGACGTTGGTGGGTGGAACGCTCTCCGCAGGGGGCTCAAACGCCATCAATATGTGGTACGATGCCGACATCGACCCGCACATGCGGCGAACCATGAATCGCCCGATTCCCCTCGGGCACGCTACGCCGCGATTTGCGCTGATTTTTGGCACCGTCATCGCCGTCCTCGGTTCGGCTCTCTTTTTGGTCGTCAGTCCCAAAGCAGCCTTTTGGTCGGCGTTTTCGGTGGTGTTCTACGTGTTCGTATACTCCATTTGGCTCAAGCGTCGGACACCTCAAAACATCGTCATCGGAGGCATCGCCGGCTCCACACCTCCGTTGATTGGGTGGGCTGCAGCGGCGGGGGATTCGATTGCCGGCTCAAACGTGTTTGACCTTGGCTCGCCCATCCCGTGGATGCTGTTTTTCCTCATCTTCTTCTGGACCCCCCCTCATTTTTGGGCCCTTGCCCTTTACCGCTCGGGAGAGTACGGGAAGGTGAACATCCCCATGATGAACGAGGTTCGGGGTCCGGAGTACACGGTCTTCCAATCAAAGGTGTACTGTGTTCTGCTTCTTTTCTTGGGCTCCGTGCCCTGCTTTTGGCCCGACTCAGGCTTGCCGTTGTTGTGGGCCTTCGTCTCTGGCGGCCTGACGCTGTGGTACGCCGCCTCGGTTTGGGCGATCGACCCAAACGAACCCTTCGACGACAACGGTCGCATGCCCAAAGCAGCCTCCTCCTTCTTCCGGAGTCTGTTCTACCTCGGTTGGATGTTCCTTTCCCTCGTTCTCATCACCTTCATTCCAACCGATTGGTTGGGTTTTCTCGGTCCGCTATGAGCCGAACGGTGGGGTTCTCCAAGCACCCGTTCAAACCGTCATGTTCATGTGAACTTGTCAGGTCGGCGGGTTGCGAGCGGCAGTCGCATAGCCTGGCCATTGCGCCGGATTGCTAATCCGGTGGTGTCTCACCTCGGGAGTTCGAATCTCCCCTGCCGCGCCAATGCTCATTCGAAGAAGTCGTCGAATTCATCGGTAGCCGCCGCCATGTTTCGCTTTCGGGCTTCCATGACGCGCTTCAGGCGCTTTCGCTTCTTGAGAATGAGTGGCAAGAGGATGAAGTTCAGCAAGATCGTGGCGAGGAGAGCAACGCCGGCAACCTGGAATTCTGCAACTTGCGTGGCGTCGTTGAGTTTCTGCAACCATGGCATGCCGAGCGGAGGTTCAGGGGGCTCAGGTTCGGGGGGAATCACGTGTTGGTTGTAGGTCCACCAATCGTCGTCGATGTGGACCCGTTCGATGTTCGGAGAGGGGTAATCTGCGATGAGTTGCTCGTTGCCGACGCTGTCGATCGGAGCGAGGATGTAGTAGTAGGTGCGGTAAGGCCGCACGCCGTCGTTGTCAAGGCCACGCTGGGTGTAGGTTGCCGACTCGCCGGGTACGCCCGAGAGCCCCTCCACAAGAGGCTCAATGAAGCGAAGGTTGACGTTGTCGGGTGCGTTCTCGACGCGATACAGATTCCAACTGAGGTTGCCTTGAGCTTCATGGTCTGGCCATACCCAAGTAAGGGTGACTTCGTAGCACAGGGACCAATCCTTGCGCAAGTCAAAGCAGGTCGAACTGTTCGTGAAGACCCAGTCGTGGTTGAACTGCTCGACGCTGGTGCTCGGAGCGATGGCGTCGCCGCAAAGCAGGCCGGCTTGCCCGTTGACTCGGGTGATGTTGATCATGTCGTAGTTCGGCAACCCCTCGCGGTCGATGGGCGCGATGGCATAGGATGCACAAATGCCGGTTTCAAGCGGCTGAGGGTCGAGCCATTCCGTTGCATCGATGGCGAGGGTGGTGGCCAGCGTGTCGGCGGTCAATTCCTCCCAAACGTTCTCAGACACGCCCGTGACGGGGTCGGGGAACACCGTGGTCCCTTCGATGCCCGAAATTCGGTAAATGTTCCAACCGCCGACGTATGGATTGGTCGTGTCGCCTTGAGCCTCCCAACCGAGGTGGATCTGTCCACCTTCGCGCTGCGTCCACGCAAAGTCAACCGCATGCACATCGGTGGGTGGCAAATTGCCGATGAGGAGAATCACGCCGTCTTTGGTCAGCGAAAGGGAAATACGGTCGCCGGTCGGGTTGAATGCATAGGTATCTTCACCCTCGATGAGGCTCCAGAGTTGGGTGTCGGTGGAGGGAAGGTAGCGAACATCAACGGTGGACAAGTCAATGCTTTCGGGCAAGAGTGCGCTGAGGTTGAGATCAAGCTCGATGCTTCGAAGCCCGTTGTCGGCCCCGTTGACGCCCTCGACGTTGAGGTCGAGCAACATCAGCGGGGATTTTCCTTGGCCGATGCTGTAGGACACGCCGAGTTCAGGCAACAAAAGGCTGTGTTCAAACGTGGCTTCGGCTTCGGTGGTGGCTCGACCGGTGAAGAAGGGTTCGTTGGAAATGTCCAAGGCGTTGAGAACATCGAACTCCACATAGGCGTGTTCGGTGTTCCCCCACGGGTCTTGAACTTGGAGGGATATGTTGTGGTAGCCCAAACCAAAGTCCTCGCCGGTTTGGTTCAACACCTGTCCGTATCCCCAGACATAGAATCCTTCGCGCCAAGTGTAGTTGAGGGGCTGTGAAGCCACTTCGCTAAATCGACCAACCAACTCGACATCGTCATCGCTCAGGTACACCTTGCTTTGGGAGTTGACCTGAATGTTGGGGTTGATGGGTCCGATTTCCACATCGGCGGTCACCAAGTACAGGTTGTCGCCCATGCGGATGTCCTCGCCAACCGAAAAGATGGTTGGAAGTTGGGCGCGTAGCAAGCGGGCGTTCCCTGTTGTGGTGAGGTTGAGCGAGCACGACACCGATTGCCCGGGATGCATGGTAGGGAGGTCGCAGCTGTCTGCAACTTCCAGTTCATACTGTTCATCGTAGACCTCAAAGTTCAGCGTTGCTCCACTCACGGTGGTGTTGCCGTTGTTTGAAACTTCAGCAACCACGCGCTCAGTACCGAAATAAAACACGCTTGCTTGCTGGTCATGGCTTGGATACACGTCGTCAATCTTGAGGTCAATGCTGTCGTTGAGCACGATTTCAAACTCGGTCAAGTCGTTGAAGGCATTCAAATCTCCAGTGGGGTTGCCCGTGCTGTTGAAGAGGCCGTACTTGAGCAAGAAGCGTCCTTCATCGGGGTGGCTGAACGCAGGAAGATCGAGGTTGAACGGGCTGAAGCCACCCCATGCAGATGGCCCCGACCACGTTACGATTCGGTAGTTTTGGCTCAACAGAAGGGTTTCGTCAAGGGTCCACAACTGCCAGCCAAACTCTGCATCGAGGACACAACCCGAGCAAACACTCGCTTGGCCTTTGCTCTTGAGCACGTAGTCGGTGTTTGAGTTGAGGACCTGTTCGTCGTCGTAGACGGAGAGGTTGGGGAGATGGTCAAGCGGGTTGTGATTGGTTTGGACGATGGCTTCGATAAAAGCGTTGGTGATGTTGATGTGGAAAAGATATGCATCGTCGGAAGGGTCTTGGTCGACGTTTGAAAAGGTGTAGAGCACGGTGAACAGCCCGTTGGCACTCCCGCCAGGGCTCCACGTGTTGGCCGAGGTGATGGTCTCGGTCGCCCCCGCGGCGATGCTCGGCATGGTGAAGGTCCCGGTAGCAGCGTGGACGGATTTGCAAGAGGGGATGTCGACATCGCCTTCGCAAGCGTACCATGTCAGCGTTCGTGATGCCCCTGAGGCGGTTGCGCGATGGTTGGTGACATCGGCGCTGAAGGTGAGCAGATCCGTGTTCTGGTAATAGGCGTCACCAAGAGGTGAGGCGCTGTCCATGATGCCGAGGTTTCCGCTCACGGCGGCGCTCGCTGTTGGTGCGACAGCGAGGCTGGCCATCGTCGAAAGCACCAGCAGGGTGACCAGTCCGACCCCCTTGTGTTGACGCCAACCGTTGCGTTGCTTTCGCTCGCTCATCAAGGTTCCCTCGCATCCGTGCTTCAAAGACTCATCGCTTTTGCTTGTCCCCGAGGGCTCTTTTTTTGCGCGCTCAGCGTCATCGGTTTTGGGATTGCCCGCAGTACCCGATGAACATGCGGTAACCTCATCAATTGCGAACCAATGGTTAGGGCATGCGTAGCCCAGCGTTCGTTTCCGACGAGCGGCGTGAGGGTGGCCTAACGGCGGTCATTGAGTTTCTGTCCGCCTTTACGTTGTTTTTGATGATCCTCACGGCGTTTATCTCCCTGGCGCAACTGCAAATGGGTTCCAACGACCCCGAAGTCGACCGCTTGGACCGTGCAGCGGCCCAAGGCTTGGACAGGCTCACTTCCGGCGAGGGGTGGTTCGTCCCGATGGGCGCTGACCTCGACTATGCCAACGCGACGGATGCATGGCATATTTTTGACGCCGAGGCGCTTCAACAGGGGCGCGTCCAAGCCGGGTTGGTGTCCTCGTACCGATTGGACATGGATCGCATCGCCGCCCTCCACAACGTGACCGAGGACGGCATGGCCGCCGGGCTTGGTTTGGCCGACGACATGAGCCTTCATCTCTCGGTCAAGGTGGTGGAAAGCACGAACGAAAGCCGAGAAGGGACCTTCCTTTTCTCGGGCGGAACGGAGCGGGGCACCGCCCCTTCGTCCTCCACCGCATACCGTTCCTTCCAGCAGAACGGGGAGTTGATTCGGGTGGTGCTTGAGGTTCACGACGGGGGGCGCAAATTCAACCAGCTCCACATCACCGAAGTGATGACCCGCCCCTCCTCGAACGGTCCGGAATGGATCGAGGTCCACAATCCCAACGATTTTGCGGTCGCCCTCAAGGGTTGGTCCTTTAACCACACCTCCGGCTCATCGGGAAGCAACGTTTTACTCCAAGAAGGGGTGCTGTCAGGGGGTTCATTGTCGCTTTTCACCGGTGATGTCTCAACCCAAGAGCGACGCAACGCCACCCACGTCATCGACCTCGGCTCGGCGGGCTTCCTCGGCGTTGGCCAACTCAGTGGACTTGCTGACGGTCAGGGTGTTTTGCGCCTGCGTTACACCCAACTCGACGAAATCACCCCCGCAGACATGGTAAGAGTGGAATGGGGCGGTAACACCGGTTTGTTCATGGTCAGAGGGCAATCCTTGGTGTGGGACGGCGTCGACACGTTTGACGCTGCTTCGTGGAGTCTTGAGGATGCACCGACCCCTGGCGAATCCTCCATGGCCTGAGCCGCGATTTTCAGCAGCGGCGGTGCAAACACTTCATCAACCTGCGGTGCCTCCTCGTGTTTGGTCCCATGCAACCCAGCAGCGTTTACACACGAGACCGATGCGTGACGGGCATCCACGGCTTGGATGAGATTCTTCGAGGGGGCATTCCCTACGGCTCAACGGTGCTCGCAGCAGGAACCTGCGGCTCCGGAAAGACCACGTTGGGCATGGAATTTCTCGTCAGAGGGGCCCTTGCTGGCGAGGCCTGTGCCCACTTCACCGCCACCGAACCCTCGGTGAAGCTATTGGAAAACATCCGCCAATATGCCTTCTTCGACATGAACATGGTTGACTCCGGCCTCATCAACGTCTTCGACATGGACGTGCTGTATTCGTGGCTTGGGCTGGACAAAGCCTCGTTTGAACTGGACGACGTTCACGCCCTCATCAAGTCCATCGTCGACATCGTCAACACCATCGGCGTGACCCGCCTTGTGATCGACTCGGTCACCACACTTTGTTACAAGATCAAATCCGAACAACTGATTCGAGATTTCCTCTTCACCCTCGGGAAGAAATTGGCGACCCTGGGCTGCACCACCATCCTCATCTCCGAAATCACCTCGGCCACCGAGAATGCGCACTGGTCCTCGTTCGGCGTGGAAGAAGCCATCGCTGACGGCATCATCGTGATGGGCGATTCGGAACGGATGGGCCACCTGTTGAGGTTCTTGCAGGTTGTCAAGATGCGGGGTACCTCTCACAGCCGTGCGAAGCATGCCATCGAACTGACGCCGTTGGGCGTGATGTTGATTCCGATGCTGAAATGGGGTGCATCCGCTGATAAAACATCCAGATGGGGGCAATGACGATGTTTGAACTCGACCAACGGATTGCTGAGCAACTCACCCAGGTGTCCCTCAACAGCTCGGTGCAGGTTCGTATGAGCGCAGCCAACACCTTTGCCGTGACGGCGAGCACGATGGTCCCCCTCATGCAGATGTTTGAGATGGGCGGCGTGTACATCTCTGCGAGCCGCGGAGCAGCCGAAATCATCCAGGCCTTCGAAGCCATCGGCATCGACGTGTCCAACATTCATTTCCTCGACCTCGTCTCCTCGGGTGTCCTTGGCGGAACCGATGTTCCGTATCCAAACATCACCTTCGTCGACAGTCCCATCATGCTTGAGAGCATCCTCCTTCGAACGCTCTACACCTTGCGAACGGTGAACAACCAGCGAAACTTCGTCTTCCTCGACAGCGTGAATGCGCTGGCCATTTACAACGACGATCGCATGTTGGCCGAGTACCTTCACACCTTCATCAACACCTTCCGCCAACGGGAGGTCCTTTCGGTGATTCTGAACGTACCGGACCAAACGCCCCCGCTGGTGTTGGCCAACCTCGACACGTACTGCACCGACCTCATCGATCGCGGTCAGGTGGTCCTTCTCTAAGGTGATGATGCATGGCACGGAAAATGACGTTTGATGCAGAGGACGAGGAATTCTTTGGCACCGTTGGCTCCTTCGGTGTGCCCAAATTTGACGCTGAAATGCGCGGCGGTGTGCCTCGTGGTTTCACGATGATCGCCTTTACCGAAACGGGGTCGGGCAGCGAGTTGTTTGCAAAACAGTTCACCTCTCCAGCCGAAGAGCCCGAAAACACGCTCTACATCACCACCGACGAGGGTCAACAGGAAATCGTTCGCATTTTCCAAAAATACGGCTGGCCGCTCGACATCAACGTCCGTACCATTGGCGAGGAATATAACGCCAACGTGTTGGAACGTGAACTGTTGGCCAGTCGTTACCGGCTTGAGGGCTTCCAACTTGCCGACATCCAACGCTTGGCTCAAACCCGTTTCGTTGACGACAGCAACCAGGATTACTTGACGGAAGTCACCAACGAAATCATGGGACTAGGTCCGTATTTCCGAGCCGTTTTGGACAATTTGGACTTTTTCCTGCAGCGTGACGACCCCGCCCGTGTGATCTCAATGGTGCGAATGCTCCAAGCCCACGCCCAAATGGTCCGGGGTTTGCTCATGATTTCGGTCTCTACCGACGGGTTGGACCCGTCCATCAAACAGGAACTTTCCTCAATCGCCGACATGGTTCTCTCGTTCAAGGTCCGAACCATCGGTACCGAATTCGAGAATTCGATGATCGTTTCAAAATTCCGAAACGCTCCAGAGAACCTGAAGATCTTGGTCTTCCGCGTGACCCCCGAAGAAGGCATCACGCCAGAAACCGTGGAACGTATCGCTTGATGCTCGTCGTGGACAAAACGACATGTCCAAAACGGACGGGTGTTCGGTACCACCATGGGCAAGCGTTCAGCGACGGGGGGATTTGACCCCTCCGGCATCGATGCAGATGCTTGGGAGGTGCTTGAAGGCCAACTTGAGGCCACCATACCCAACTACGACCGGGTCAACACCTGGATGACGTTTGGGCAAGACAGGCGATGGCGACGGAACGTCCGCAACCACGCCAAGCCCGGCATGAAGGTCCTCGAGGTGGGCTGCGGCCCGGGCTCGTTCGCCGAAGATTTGGTCGGTCTTGACGTGACGTGTCTCGATCCCTCGCCTGAAATGCTCGCCGCAGCCCAACCTCGCGTCGATGCGGCTCGTGCTGGGCGTGGCGAGGGGCCTGCTGAGTACGTGGAAGCCATCGCCGAGGACATCCCCTTGGCCGACGATTCCTTTGACATGGTGTTTTGCCTCTTCTCCTTCCGAGATTTCAAGGACAAGGCCCAAGGTTTGCGAGAGATTCTTCGGGTGCTCAAACCGGGCGGCCGTTTGGTCATCTGCGATGCAGGAAAAGCGAACAAGATTCACGGCTTCTTCGGCTATCTATGGATGAACACGGTCGTTCAGGTCATGGCTCGGCTCATCACGAAAGAGAAAAACCATCCCTGGAAAGGCCTCGCCGCCAGCTACACCCATTACGGCACAAACGGCTACTATCGCAAGATGTTGAAGGAGGTCGGTTTTGAAGATGTTCAAGGCCGTTTGCTGTACCCGTTCGGTATGGCGAGCCGTTTCCGAGCAACGAAGCCCGAAAAACCCGGGCATCCGAAGGGGTCGTTAGACTGATAAACCCTCCTTAGGTGGAGGAAGAACAAGGTGTCCTCTATGGGTATGTCCGAAGTCCTTCGAAGCATCAAATCCGCAGAGCAGGACGCCGAAAAGCGTCTTGCGGACGCTCAGGAAGAAGCGTCGAAAATTATCTCCGATGCACGCCGCAAGGCCTCGGAGTTGGTTCAGAAAGCGGCCGACGACACCGTCGCCATGACACAATCCATCCTCGATGAGGCCCGATCCAAGGCCCAGGGCGAGGCCGACGGCGTGAAATCCACCGGTGGCAAGGAAGTCGCAAAAATCGAAGCCAACTCCGCCAGCAACCAAGACAAAGCCGTGCAAATGGTTGTTGATTCACTAACGTCTGCTTGAGGTGACTCCATGTTTGACACCGTAGCCATGTCTCGTTTGACCGTGGCTGCTCCCGTTGACAAAATGGCGGAGGTCCTCCGCACCTGCACCAACCTCGGTTGCGTTCACATCGAATCCTACAACAATTTCGAGGACGGTGTCCACGTTGGCCAAGCCACCGCCTCCGAAGAAGCCGACAACGTCAGCGCTCTCCTGTCCAAGGTTCGTGCGGCCGTGTCAGCGTTCAAACCGGTGAACGCCGACGGGCCCGTGTCCATCTCAAGAATCAGGGAATTGCTCGACGGCTCCTTTGGTGACGAACTCCAAAAGGGTCTCGACTTGCTTGACACCCAACGGGATGCCGAGGCCGAACTCAGCGTTCTTGACGAGCAAATCCACCTGCTTCAGCGCCTGGCTCCACTCAACATGGACCTCGACCTTCTCGCCGGTTCCTCGCGAGTGGAAGTGTACGTTTCTGAAACCAAGAAAGCCAGCAAAGTCGGAAGCGTGTTTGGCGACCTCATGGGCAAGGTCCAGGCGGCCTCCGCCCCCGGCATCGTCGCCGTTGCGTGTCTCCCTTCCGAGGGTGCCGAAGTCCAGATGGCGCTTGGCGAACTCGGCGGCAAGCCCGTCCAAATCCCGTCCATGGGCGGGTCGGCATCGGAGGCTCTCAAGGGGCTCATGGCCAAGCGCAAGGAAGTTGAGGGCACGATGTATTCCGCTTCAGAGGAGGCCGGCCGCTGGGCTCGCAACAACGGTCGAAACATTCTCGCCGCTCACGAATACTTGTCAAAGGAAGATGAGATTCACACCGCCCCAACCCATCTCGCCGTCACGGGCCAAGCCTTTGCTCTTGACGCATGGGTTCCATCGTCAAAGGAGGGCGAAGTCCGCACGGCCCTGAAATCGTTGGCCTCCCACATCGAGATTGAAGCCTTTGTGAACGACCATCACCACCATCACGACGACGGTCACGACGATCACCACCACGAAGAGCCCACGCCACCCGTGGCTCTAGAAAACGATGCGGTGTCCCGTCCGTTTGAGTTGATGGTTGGATTGGTCGGCCGTCCGACCTACGGCACGTTTGACCCGACCTTCTTCCTGATGCTGACCTTCCCGATGATTTACGGTCTCATTTTGGGCGACTTCGGCTACGGATTCATCATCTTCCTGCTCGGTTTGTGGCTTGGAACCAAACCCTTTGCAGCCGACCCCGTGGCGAAAAACGGCATCACCATTCTCAAGTGGATGGGCGTATGGTGCATGATTTGGGGCTTCTTGTTTGCCGAAGGTTTTGGCTTTGTGTGGGACGACACCGGGCAAATGGGCGATGCTTCACCGTTGGCCGGCATCTATGCGTGGACCTACGACAACATCGACTTCCCTGCCTTCATTACGGGCACCCTCAACATGGACTACACCCACATTCCCTTCCACCGGGCCACGAGTTCGCTCAACGAATACGTTCTGCTCTCCGTGTACCTCGGCGTTGCCCACCTGATGTTTGGTTTCATTCTCGGTTTCATCAACGTCGCCCGGGCGCACGGCCTGGTGGCCGCCTTCTTCGAGAAGGGCAGTTGGATGATCATCCTCGCTGCCGGTACCCTGCACATCTACGGCTTCCTGACGACCGAACAAGGCGTCTTGGATGCAACGCCATACGCTCTGGCTACCCTCGTTGGTGTCGGCTGCCTCATCATCGGTTTGGCCGTCTTTGAGAAGTTTGGTTGGGCTGGCGGTTTCATCATGGGCCCCATCGAAACCTTCGGCTTGCTCGCCAACACGTTGTCCTATCTTCGGGTGATGGGCGTCGGCGTCGCCGGTGTCAAAATCGCCGAGGTGTCCATCTCGATGGGATGGGACCTCATGCTTTCGGGAGGCGGCATCGTGTCCATCGTTCTTGGCTTCGTCCTTTTCGTCTTCATTCAAGCGTTTGCTCTCGCCCTTGGCTTGCTCTCTCCGAGCATCCACGCTGCCCGTCTCCACTTCGTGGAATGGATGGGCAAGTTCTACGACGGCTCCGGTCGGGTTTTTACCCCGATTGGTGGTCGCACCCTCTACACAGAGGGGCAATCATAGTCCCATGGACAACAAACTGGAGGTAGAAAAATGAACAAGAATACCCTGAAAATGAGCCTACGCACGCTGATCGTTCTGGCAACGCTCGCCTTGGTCGCCCAAGGTGCAGCCGCTGCTGAGAACACCACCGATGACAGCAGTGCAACTGACGGAATGACCGGCGACGTTGGTGTCGGACTTGCCCTTGGCCTTGCGGCCATCGGTGCAGGTTTCTCCCAAGCCGCCATCGGTAGCGCTGCTATCGGCATGATCGCCGAAGACGGTAGCAAGTTCGGTTACGGCCTGATTTTCACCGCTCTCCCTGAATCCATTGTGATTCTCGGTGCGCTCCCGCTCTTCCTCAACTGAGGACGAACGGTGGACGGGTGGGCGATGCCCACATCGAAAACGAAAACGAAGACGGAGACGATACAATGACCCTTGAAACACTTGCCAACGACATCGCTGCCACTGCTGAAAAGGACGCAAAAGCGCTGATTGCCCAGGCCAAGGCCGAAGCCAAGCAATTGCTGGCCGACGCCGAAGCCAAAGCCAGCGCTCTGCGAGACGAAGCACAACAGCGAGCAGAAAAGGAAGCTACGCAGATTGCACGAGAAACCGTAGCGAGCGCCCGACAGTCCAACCAAAAGGACATCTTGATCGCTCGCCGGAAGGTGCTCGACGCCACGTTCGATGCAGCACGCCAACACATCGCCGATCCCGGCATGAAAGGACGGGCAGCCTTGCTCAAGTCCCTTCTGGCCGAATCCAAGAAGTTGGCGAAAGGTAAGTTCGTGATTCGCCCTGTTGAGATCGACCGAGCCGCCATTTCCAAGGAAGCCGGCGACCGCACGGTTGGTGAAAGCGTCGATGGCCTCGGCGGATTTATCCTTGAAGCAGAAGACGGGTCGGTGTCGTTTGATATGCGATTTGACAACATGCTGGACCGAGCCTGGTCCGGCCAACTTTCGGCCATTAACGATACGTTGTTTGGATGAAGAAGGTGAAGACATGATGCTCGGTAACACCCCTTATGTCGTCTCACGTGCGAAGGCACGGCGACAGAAGTTGGCTGACCGAGCGCGTTTGCGCCAACTCATCAATCAGTCCGTGGATCAGTTGACCGTGGCCGTGGGTGACCTCGGCTACCGCACTGAAATCGATTTGTATGCCGGTAAATTAGCCGGCGGCGATCTCGTGGAAGCAGCACTGACGCACAACTTGGAATCCGAATTGACGCAGATGGTCAACATGACCAACAAATCCATTCGGCCCCTCATTGAGATTTACACGTCTCGCTTTGAGTACCAAAACGCAAAGGCGGTCTTCCGGGCGATTCACAACGAGGTTTCGGTCGAAGAAGTCGGCAACAGCATCCTCCCTGAGATCAACGACGTGAACACCCCTTGGCTCAAGGTGGTGGAAAGTTGCGACGACATGAAGTCTGCAGCGAACTTGATGCGTCGCAAGGCCTTCGGACCTGCCCTCGCTAAGGTGCCTGAAGATGGCCGTCTCTCGGATTACGAAGATGCGCTTGACCGCCACTATTACGCAGCGTCCCTCGAGGCGCTGGGTCAAGCCAAAGGCGCACCTGCTCGTTTCTTGAGGCAGTTGTTCGCCGCAGAAATCGACCACACGAACATTTCGAACATCTTGGAAGCCAGTGCGGTTGGCATCGACAACGAACGTCTGGTTTCGCTCTTGATTCCAGGTGGCCGACTTGTGCCCAAGCGTGCGTTCTCCTCCATCGCCACCGGTGGTCGAAGCGCCATGTTGGATTTGCTTCGCAGCGCCAACAAGTTCGATTACGCCTCGTTTGAATCCGCCCTCGGAGAAGCCGAAACAGCCCGAAGCCTCGACTCGGTAGTCACCTGGATGAACGCACGGGAGCATGACATGATGCAACGGATGAGCTACCTCCATCCCGTATCAGCCCTCCCCATCATCTACTACATCGCCATGAAAGTTCAGGAGGTCTCTGACCTACGACTCATTGTTCGTGGCCGATTGGCCGGCTTGTCAGCCACTGTGCTTGAGGCGCATCTACTCTGAGGTGATGATGAATGGAGATTGCAGTCGTTGGTTCTCCTGCCTTCACCCTTGGCTTCCAGCTCGCTGGGCTGGCAAGCCTCTACAATCCAGACGGCGAAGAGGAACTGCACACCACGCTTCGCTCCCTACTCAACAACAAGTCCGTTGGTATCATGGTGGTCGACTCCGCCGTGATGGCCACGCTGCCCGAGCGATTGCGAGATCAATTGTCGGCGTCCGTCTCCCCCACCGTGCTCGGCATCGGTACGGAGGAAGACACCACCTTGCGAGACACCATTCGCAAGGCCATTGGAGTCGATTTGTGGAAGTGATGTTCCAACCCAAAACAGGAGGAAGAAAAAATGAGCAATGAAGGAGTGATTTACAGAATTTCCGGGCCGGTCGTGACCGCAACCGGAATGAACGCTGCGATGTACGACGTCGTTCGTGTCGGCCACGAAGGTTTGATGGGCGAAGTGATTGAGTTGCACGGCGACAAAGCCGTCATTCAAGTGTATGAAGACACCTCAGGTATTCGACCCGGTGAACCGGTGTTGAACACGGAAGAGACGCTCTCCGTTGCCTTGGGTCCCGGTCTTTTGACCCAGATTTACGACGGAATCCAGCGTCCTCTCGCCACCTTGGAAGAGGTCATGGGTGTGTTCATCACCCGTGGTGTTGACGCCGACGCCTTTGACATGGAAAAGGTCTGGACCTTTGAGCCGAAAGTTGCGAAAGGCGATACCGTCGTCAGCGGACAGGTCATCGGCCACGTCCAAGAAACCGAGACCATCGTGCACAAGATCATGGTCCCACCCGGCAAGGGCGGTGTCGTGAAGTCCGTTGAATCGGGCGACTTCAACGTGACCCAAACCGTCTGTGTCCTCGAGGACGGTACCGAACTGCAAATGATGCAGAAGTGGCCTGTGCGAACCCCACGACCCTTCACGCAGAAGTATGCTCCCGACACCCCTCTGGTGACGGGCATGCGCATCCTTGACTTCCTGTTCCCGCTTGCGAAAGGCGGCGCAGCCGGTATTCCCGGTCCCTTCGGATCCGGTAAAACGGTCACTCAACAGTCCCTGGCCAAGTACTCGGACGCTCAACTCGTGGTCTACATCGGCTGCGGTGAGCGCGGCAACGAGATGACCGAAGTGTTGGACGAGTTCCCTCACTTGATCGACCCGAACACCGGGAAGCCCCTGATGAACCGGACGGTCATGATCGCCAACACGTCCAACATGCCGGTCGCTGCCCGGGAAGCATCCGTGTATACGGGTATCACCATCGCCGAGTATTTCCGTGACATGGGCTACGACGTTGCCCTCATGGCCGATTCGACCTCTCGATGGGCCGAAGCCATGCGTGAGATTTCCTCTCGGCTTGAAGAAATGCCCGGTGAAGAAGGCTACCCAGCGTACTTGTCCTCCCGAATCGCCGAGTTCTACGAACGAGCGGGCCGTGTTGAAACCCTCAACGGGGACGACGGGTCCGTTACGGTCATTGGGGCTGTGTCGCCACCCGGTGGTGACATTTCCGAGCCGGTGTCCCAAGGAACCCTCCGAATCGTCAAGGTGTTCTGGGGTCTCGATGCAGGTTTGGCTCGCCAACGCCACTTCCCTGCCATCAACTGGCTCAACTCCTACTCGTTGTACCCACAGAGCCTCGACCAGTGGTTCCGGGACAACATCGCCCAGGACTTCCCTGAAATCCGCACCCAGATCAGCGGTCTTCTGCCGG
>Ga0213867_1000231_pt1 | contig 25863 bp, 40 predicted proteins | sample PICome_12_FD_160120 | JGI IMG/M metagenome (GOLD analysis project Ga0213867, IMG submission 160120) | Coastal seawater microbial communities near Pivers Island, North Carolina, United States - PICO540 | ecosystem: Environmental > Aquatic > Marine > Coastal | place: USA: North Carolina... | reverse complement strand
TTAGAACTGAACAATTTAAAAAGCTTTCACGATGGAAAAGATTTTATCTAAGATTAAGAGTAGCATTGCTAACGTTCTTACAAATGGTGTAACCTGGACGAGTGTACGGATGGTATACTTGCTGATGTCCTTAGTGTTATTCACTGGGTGGGTGTTTGGTAACTGGGACATTGTAGGTTTTGTTATTGTAATGCTACAGGTTGGTGTATGGACGAAGTTTTGTCCAAGTAAGTGGATGTTTGAAAAGTTAGGTTGGAAGAAAACTGAGCTATAATGGCTGCACTTGATGGAATATCTCTAAGGAGTAGAATATGCTTGTTGTGTTCTACTATAATCATGATGACATTCTTTGTCTTCAAGACTCTTGTTGTATTTAGATATATCCATCACAGCACTTTTTCACATTACTTTGAATGGCTTTCTGTAATTGCGTTTATGCCTCCTTTCTTTTTGGTGGTAAGAGAGTTTCTACAGAATAAAGCTCAGATTAGAGAAGACCTGGGTAAGAAGAATATATATCTAGAGCATGCTGCTAAGATTATTAGACACGACATGCACAGTGGTATTAATACTTACTTACCTAGAGGAATCAAATCTCTTAATAGAAGATTGACTGACGAGTCTATTAAAGACTTAAAGATTGGGGCCCCGCTTCAGTTAATTACTGACGGGTTACACCATGCACAAAAAGTATATGCGGGTGTATTTGAATTTACTAATCTGGTAAAAGAGAATGCACAATTAAATAAAGAAGTAAAAAACATAAAAGAAATTCTAGCAGATTATCTCAGGCTGACAGCATATAAAAACCAAGTGATCTTAGACGACAGCCTGGATATTTCTTTTGAAGTTAATGAGCCTTTGCTCTGTACCGCGTTAGATAATTTTATCCGCAATGGATTGAAGTATAACGATAATGGTACAAAATATGTAAGGCTTAGCATAGAGCAACACTTTACTAAAGGCTTATCTCTGGTTGTAGAAGATAATGGTAGAGGATTGACTTCAGAAGAGTTCATAGAACTCAGTAAACCATACGTAAGAAAAGAAGGACAAAAAGAAAGTGGCACAGGGTTGGGACTCAACATCTCAATTGCCATATTAAAAGAACATGGTTTTAATGTACGCGCTGAAAAAAGAGAAGAAGGTGGTACAAAAGTAATTATTGAGATATGATTGATACATTAATGCTAATAGATGACGAGAATCTATTTCACTTGGTATTTGAAGATGCTTGTAGCATGTTAGATATAGCACTCTCTATAGAGTCATTAGACAGCTCAGATGAAGCTGATAGAAAATTTAAAGCATGGTTTCCGGATGATCCAGATCATGAAAGACCTCAGTGTGTCTTTGTAGATCTTAACATTATTGGTTCCAGCTTTGATGGAATTGAGATGATTAGAAAGATTAATAATGATTATGGTAATGGCTGCGTTATTGGTATCATCTCTAGTTCTTCTGATAATGAAGAGATTGAAAAAGCTAAAGCTGTAGGCGCACAGTTTTGGATTATTAAGTCTGATGACATTGAGCCTAGACTAGAAGAGTTCCATAAAGATTACGAAGGGTACGTAAATAAAACTAACCCTTTCAAAGTATATAGATGATAAGTTCTAAGGACACAGTAAAGGAAGCTATACTTAAAGCCAAGTCTAAGAAAGTTTTTATAGAAGGAAACTTTGTTAAGCTACTGGCTAAGACTTCTGATGCTGAGGTTAAAAACTATATAGAAGAGTGTAAAGCAAAAGATCTTGCTCAGAGACGTAAGCGTTTAGACATTACTAAACAAGTACAGGCTCAGAATATAGAGCTTGAAAATGCTAACATATTAAACAAGGCCCTCTTATTAGACCTACAGAATAAGATGGAAGAACTGGAGGAAGCTAAAAAGGCTGCTGAAAGTTTACGTGATGAAGCCTTAAATGATCTAGAGGTCATGCAAAAAAAGACTCAGTTTGAGTTAGTAGGTATTATTGTAAAGCTTGCACTGGCTGTTATAGTTGGGGTAGGTGTTACAACATCTGTTCTTTACATGTTTGTTTTGTATCAAGGTTATGATTCTAAGATAATAGAGAGTACCTGGTCCAATTTATTTGGTATATTGTTAACTAATTCATTTAGTATAGTTGGTACCATTATGGGTGTCAAGTATGCTACAGAAAAAGACTAATTATGGCGGCAGCAAGATCTCACGATGATGAGATATTTAAAGCAAAGAGAAGACCTAAAAGACCTATCAAATTTAATGTAACTCTTAATGAAGAACAAAAGCACGCAAAAGCAGAAATACTTGATAACCCCGTCACTGTCTTACAAGGTATGGCAGGAAGTGGGAAAACTTTGGTGGCAGTTCAAACTGGGTTGGATCTCTTATTTACAAAGCAAATTGAGAAGATTATTATTACCAGACCAACAGTTGCCAAAGAAGACATTGGTTTCCTTCCTGGAGATATCAAGGAAAAGATGGATCCATGGCTTGCTCCTATATACCATAACTTGTACTTACTATATGACAAAGTTAAGATTGACAAGTGTGTTGAAGAAGGACAGATAGAGATTGTACCGTTTGCTTTTATGAGAGGTAGAACATTTACTAATGCTGTAATCATTTTAGATGAAGCTCAAAATGTTACTATGAATCAAATGGAGATGATGCTAGGACGTCTTGGTAAAGGTAGTAAGATGATTATCTGTGGAGATAAAGCACAGATAGATCTACGTAATAAGAAAGATTCAGGCTTTGGTTTTTTGTATACACTGGAAGCACAGGTTAAGGGATTTAAAGTGATTACCCTTAAAACAAATCACAGACACGAGATTGTTGAACCTATACTTAAAGTATACGAAGATTATAGATAATGAGTTATAGTATAGAACTTATTTTTCACTGGCCTCATGATAGATTAGCTCTTGGATGGGAGTCAATGAGAGCCACTGAAGATGTACCTTTTAACACATTCCAATTGTTTCTTGGAATAATGACCTTGCGTATTAATACTTGGGAAGAATAACGGTAAGTGAGGGAGAACTTAATCTCCCTCTCTCTTATCCCTTACCGGCTTGTTGCTAACCATAGTGGTATGAATATTACGTGTGGCCAGTTTGACCAAGTATAAGAAGACAAATCAAGCGGGATACTTCTTACGTTGGCTGGTTAGCCTTCACTCTCTGTAAGCTGCAGAGAGGTTATTATCACACACAACCCGTTGTTATGATTTTCGTGCGACTATAAAAAATACAAGTGCTGTAAGTAGGATGGCCATATCTCTGAGGTTTAACTCAAAGATAAATAAACTTTTTAGGTTTACAACCTTTCTTTAAATAATGCTTCAATTAAAATTAAATAGTTGATAGCATCACCAAATTTTTCATCAATCATATCTTGTGAAGGTACAAGATCTTCACACTCGTACTCTCCTATAATTCTACGAATAGAATATAAATGCTTTACTAAAAGCTCCCAGGCTACAGACGTAGGCTCTTGATGCATACTAAAGTCTGCCTGCTCTTTAAAGCTTTTCAAGGTGTCTGACTCTACACCATACTCTTTACCTTTAGATATAAGAGTTTCCTTAGATTTATAATACCTCTCTGTGAGAAGTTTATTTAGTTTTTCTGTTGTCATTGTTCTAAATAGTTTATTACTACTTCCCAGTAGTGAGAGTTAGACATATAGTATACCTGTTTTGCCTGTGCTAATGCGTTAGCTTTAGAGCCGTAGCGTTCTTCAAGCTCTTTGGCTTTGACTTGTGGCTTTGGTTTTGTCATAAATTTACTTTAACTTAACAGTATAGTAACATAAACACTTGGCACATGAAAACTATTCTAATTTTTGTTGGACTTTTATTTTTAGGAAGCTGCTCAACTAGTCAGTCTGCAGTTGCTGGAGCAACTGATCCTGACGTAGTTTCACGAGCTTCTTACTATGGGGGTGCTTGTAATGATAGAACTTGTGACTATTATTCAACTATACACCACCACGCTGTACTAAGATAATAAAAAAAGGGGAGTAGACTGGCAGCCTAACTCCCCTCACTTTGGGCACGAATTATAGTAACTCTATAGCAAACATAATCAAAAAAGATTTAGCTGCCTAGCTTTTTGAATGATTGAATTGATTTCTTTATCTATAAGTGTCTTATAGTATTGAGTATCAACATCATACTCCTCCCAAGCTTTATTATCATCAAGAACATTATGCATAGATTGCAGATATTTACCTGCTACTAGTTGCTGTTCTCTTCCGTCTGGGTTGGTCTTAAAGATTTTACCTCCCTTCTTACTTACATAATATCTTATAGTCTTCTGCAAAGGGTCTGTAACTAATTCTCCGTCCTGTACAGAACGTATTTCAAGTTTCCAGTTGCCCTTAGCTTTAGTGCCTATGCAGTAGTCAAGGATGTTTTTGTTCTTAGCAAGATACTCTTCTGGTAAAACACCATTGATGAAGTACTGGTATATAGCTTTTGGTACTATGAGCTTGGACTTATTTTTATGTAGGGCCAAACCACTGTACTCAAATCTACCTTTACACTTAGCACTTGCATGTAGAAATTTACCATTAAGAACTCTGTAAAGATCATCAGGTCTTTTTTTCTTTAAAGCCATCCAGTCTGCAGGATCCATCTCTTTCCAATCATATACTGCTATGTAATTATTTACGTCAGCAAATACAATTTTCTGATACTTATCGTGCTCTAGATTTAACTGAGTCATATCCTCCCAGCGTTTACATATCTCCATATACTTGTCTTCATACTTTCTAGGGATCATAGTTTCAAGACCATCTGTATTCTGCATAATAGGAATACAGTCAGGTATCTCTTCACATATCATCTCATAAAGCATGGTTAGACTAAGTTGTCCGTTGATAGTAATACGCATGGTAAACTCTGGGTCATACAGAAAACTGTTAGCATCATTACTCAAACCATAAGTTGAATTAAGGATAATCTTGTAGACATAGTTCATAGGGTTACTCTTAGGGATCTTCTTTCTTTCATCAAAGAACCACTCATAGAGTTGACAGAACTTGTCTTTGTCAAGATGAGCCGGGGCCCACTTATTTCTAATTGCTAGGTTTGGATAATAAGATGTAACATCTGAAGACATAATTACCATATCTTCATCACTCTTGTATATACCTCTTGTATTTGCACCATGTACACCACCAAGTCCATAGTCTGTTTTTACATCCTTATACTTGACGGAATAACTAAGTGCACCTTTTGTACCAGACTTAGGATCATTAGAATCAGTAATTAATATCTTACCCTGAAAGAATTCAAGTAGTTCTTGAAACTCTTTAGTTTGAAACTTTATATAGGGTAGTATTAAGTTTTTGATTTTAATGAAGGGTCTGGGAGTTCTCAGTTGTTTTAATTCCTTTTTATTAATGCCCAGTTCTTTACTTAAGTAGTAAGCAAATAACTCTTTACTAATGCGTGGTTCACTAGCACTGTACAGATCTATACCGTATTGTTCTGTTAGTGTACCTCTGAGACGGATTTGCTCCGTGCTTAGATGCATTATCTTCTTAGTACTAGATACATCATTAATACAGTACTCAATAACCATCTCTAAGTCTTTAGTATTAGTTATAGGTTTTGTGTGGTGTATTGGCATATCCAATACATTCCACCAATCCATACTATACTGTATCCACTTTAAAGAGGAAGACTTAGCAGGGTTATCCCAGTGATTCAGTTTGAATACGTCTATTTGTTTAATACGCATTCTATAAGAGCTGTACTTAGGGAACAGTTTATTTCTCATGAGGTCAATAGTCTCTTGAGCAAACTGATATATAGCAGCAGCTATCTGATCACCATCTAGAAGTTTAAGTTGTTCTTGCTTATCAAGAATAAATTCTGTGACCTGGGCATCAAAGGCTAAACCATTATATGAAATATGCCATTCTTGTTTAGCAGCATTAGTTTGAAGAAATTTAATAAGAGACGCGAAATCATTTCTTAAGCTTGATACAGCAAATACTTTGATTTCACTCTCTTTATAATGTTCAAATACAGCTACAAAACAATTAGACAATGTTTCATAATCCATTACCCAGTGTCTATCCATTATTCTACGATTAGACTACTACCTGGTAATGATGTTAGGCTTCCTGTTTTCTGATTAATGTTATCTTCTGCAGGCTTCATGTACTTTTCAAAGTCATACCTATCTGCATTGACAGCAAACTGTGTAACAAACTCACGTGTTGAATCAAGACCAGTGATAACAATTTCATGGAATGTATCAATAAGTCTACGCTCCTCTTTATAAGCTTGACCATTGTTACGCTTTTGAAGTTTTAATTCTTGGGGATCACCGTTATCATCTAGTTTAGGTAGCATTTTGTAAGTCTGCTTCTTCTCTTTAGAGATAGCAATTAGAGTACCACCTGTTGGTTCAAAGATAACTTCTACCCATGGGCAGCTACTATCTAAAGGTACTAGTGCAAATGTTTTGTAAGGACCCATGTATGAGTCTACAAGCATCATGTTTAATGGAGCTGTCCACATCATTTGATCTGGACCTCCGTATTTTACATCTTCTTCTGACATTGATTTTAATTTTTAGAGTTAAGTTGTAAAGTTACTGTTTCTTTTTTAAGATCTGGTTTATCACACAGTTCAATTGTTTCTTCTAAAGCTAGTTCACTGACACCCAGTATTTTAGAATACTCATCATAGTATATTTCTGGATAGAGGTAGCTTTCTATGTATTCTGTTATTGCATCTCCTTGTGAAAAGAAATCAAGAATCTTCTGTTTAAAATCTTCAGAGAATCTAGAATATCTACCGTCTAAAAAATGCATGAAGTTTCTTTCCATGCTTGCAAATGAAAATACTATATAGATGTAGTCATCAGTTTCTAATTCGTCAAAGTATAGGTCATGACTTCTTAATCTTAAAAGATGTTTTTCAAAAGCACTACTATCATACCTAGCATACTCACACACTAATGCGCAAGTAGCTGGGTGTATATAGTGATCAATAGAGATGTATGTCTCTACTGGTTTATATCTAATACCTCTTTGAAATCCTAACTGCGGGTATAAAAAGAAACTACTCTTTTGTACATACTTAGGAAATATTTTATCTATCATAACATAATACGTTCAGGTTGACAAAACTGATAAGGGACATCATATTTTACATTTTCAATATGATATACAGTCTTATCATAAGCTTCTTCAAATTTTTCTAACCAGCTGGTTATAGTATCTTTTGAAACTCCAAAGTTGTAAACCTGTTCGTACTTGTCAATTACCCAGAAGCTGTAAGATACCTTGTCAACAGGTATATTGTAGATCTTACTTGCTAAGGTAATATAAATAGCAGCTTGTAACCAATAGTTATAAAATTCTATTGTATCTGGAAAGTCACTGATTGTTTTACCTGTAGTCTTTACATCTATAACTTCAGCGTTTCCAAACTCATCTATTACAAGTCTATCTAAAATACCTTTAAGGCCAAACATTCCTTTGTATTCTTTGAGATCCAGTGGAATCTCATTCATTACTTTATATCCATCTGAAGAAGTTAGTTCTAGATGTTGTGCAATTGTAGGTTCATCTCTCATAACCTGAGCATATGCTTTACATCTTTCTACCATGTCTTCATCTACAAGATCTTTACCTTCTCTATTAAACAAGAATGTAAAATAGTTTTGGGCATCTTCTGTGCAGATTTTCTCTAGACGCTTTTGATCTTCTTTAAACGATTGATATAAATTCTGAGACTCTAACTCACTGAGTATCAGGTCATGATGGTCTTCTAATTTAGAAGAACCACCATTAACCTGCGTGTACAGCGAGTGTAAAATCTTCAGTACGTTAGCTGTTGGTACTTTGCCAGGTGCTACAGTAAAGAGATTTTCAAACTCTTCAGGCTGTAATATAAAGCAGTGTACCAACTTACCTTCTACCAGATATGATTCAATCTTCTCTTCTCTCTCATTAAGAATATAGTGAGAGTAAAAGAGTTTTGGACTGAATAACATCTTATTAATTGAGCTATAGCTTAGATCTAATTTCATCGTATTCTTTTGGTAAGTTAATGGAGTCAATTGTAAAACTAAAGAATTGGTTACTCACATAGTAAGTATTGTTTAGTTCTTTTGCTTTGTCTTCTAGGAATTCTTTAAGACCTTCAGACGTAAGCTTACCTTTTTCAAACAACTTTTTAATTAATGTTGCATGAGAAGAAGTGTGATGAGTATAATCTCTATAAAGTTTTTTAATAGCTTTGAACGATGCTGAACTATAAGCTTTAGAATATCTTAAGAAGTCTATGTGCTTAAACAGTAAGAGCATAAGAAGGTCTTCATTATTACTCCAGCTAAAGTTTGATAATAAGGTTGCACCCATTTCTTTATCAGAATCATTATTAGATTTAAGCATCTGTCTAATTCTAATAAAATCTTCATAGTTGGCTTTATTATCATTATTAACTAGATTAATAAAGGCATCTTCAGTAAATACTTTGTTACGCTTTTTCCATAGAGATTGTAGCTCAGCATTATTTTCTTCAGTAATATAAGATAATATTTTATCTGATGAACTTAAAAACTCACTATACTCCTGCTCTATAGGGTTAACAGAACTTAAGAAATAATCTAAATTAGTTGGAGTGCCTATAGCTATCATTGTATCTTCTTCATTACTGAAAACTTCAATTGCATTTCGCCATTCCATTATAGTAGCTTTTGCAGGCCTCCAATAAGATGTTTGGCTTCCTGAAACAATATCCCAGTTGTTAAGCACATACTCATAGATTTCAAGAAGCTTTGCTCTATCATATATAGATACTCTATGATAATGATCAAAGAAAAATAAATCTTCTATATGCTTAGTGCTTAAGACAATCTTGTCAGCAGTGTCTTTCTTTCTAGTCTGAGTAATATTAAAACGTTCTTTAGCTTTATTTACTAAATCTCTAGTCACTAAAGACTTAGGATATACATATACGCTATCTAAATACTTGAGTTTTGTTTTAGATTTATTCATACCAGAATATAAATTATCTAAAACTTCTTCTCTTCTTTTATCAGTACCGTATATGTAGTTTCCTGAGTTTAAGTGCACCATTCTAATTTTCCGCATTGTGGTGTTCTTTTAAAAGTTGTTTATATTCTCCTTTCATTTCAAACTTTACAGTCCATATATCAGGATTATGAAGTACTCTAACTCTTTGTTGTAAAGACTTATGTAGATGTGCAAAGATCTCTGGTGTAAGACATTTGTATCTTTTACAAAATTCAAAGAACTCTGTTTCATTTAAATGTCCATACTTTTCATATACATCATTAAGAAATTCTCTTACAGCTTTCATTCTTCTGTTAAGGTACCAAACTTTACCGCCAATGTATAGCTCTCTACAAAACTTCCAAGTCATAAGATGTGAAGCTTTATAATCAAATGTGCTGATCATATGGTTAGCAAGTTTAGTATCTTCATCATTACGGGATGAAATCATTCTACATACAGCTTTAATATTATCATCTGTAAGTTGTGTAATAGAACCACTTGCAACTCCTAAATCATAAGGCGTTATAAGTTTATTAGGATAGTTCTTTACAACTGCTAGAGCTGCTAAAGCATTATCATCATATACATTTATAGTTGTATAGTTCCATTGTGGGTACTCATTTATAACATTATTGTTTACGAGTAAATCAACAAATTCATTCCAGTTAGGATACTTTAAATCAGAAGTAATTAATATAGTATCATTAGGTCCTGTGCATTTAATTGCATTTTCAAAGTATACATAACTTTCAAATACTGAATTATCTATTACAAAATGATCAGCTTTATCAGCATCTTTAGTAATCTTACCCTCATTCATTTGAATGTAAGCTTTGATATTAGAGTAAGGTGTCTTAGTACCGCCTACAATAAAGTATCTATCTTTCTTTTTGAAAGTAAGTGATGTAGATTTTATATCAGTTTTGTTTAATCTGACTACTGATTTTATTGATGTTACATCATATCTAAGTCTTTTAGGAGTTATATCTAAATAACCACTGGGAGCACTAAAGTGCTTAAAAACTTTGGGGCTGGCTATTGCCAACCCCTCAGTTACTAAATCTTGAAACGTTTTCATTATTCAGTTATCATTTTAGAGATTTCTGGATTCATTACAAGCTTCTGGAACTTGGTACGGTTACCATTAATAATAGTACGTGCAATCATGTACTTGTTATCCATAGTAAAGTAATCAGATGTAAGAAGCATAGTAAGTCTATCAATTAGATTCTTGTCTACAGTATTATTCTTAGAGTAGAGTAATGTGTAATTAGCAAGACGTGTTGATAGAATAGATGTAATTGCTGCAGATAACTCTCCATCACTGTCTTTAACAGAGCTAGATAGTTTAGACTTCATAGTCTTTTCTTCAGCAGTCAACATCTCTTTAGGATGAATCAGCTTATCTAAGTTATTGTGTATGAACGTAGTAAATGTAGTAGAGAACGCCTCTCCTACAGAGCCTTCACCAATCATCTGTACCATAGGTAGATGTTTAGAGAAGTCATCAAAGCTTGAAATAGCATTGAAGAAGGTAGTAATAGATCTTGCATTACATTCTGGTGTTACCATTTCTGGATAACGTAGCATGAAGTTAATACAACGGGAATCTACACCTGATTCTTCTGCCCATTCAGCCCAAGTATCTACATTAAATTCTAGATTAGCAGAAATAAAACGAGTTTTTTGTGCTGCATCAATAGAATTAACCATGTAGTTACCATCATCAGGATTAGCAGTCAAGATAATATGCCAGTCCTGTGGTAGTGACCAAGAGATATAAGTCTGTCTGTCAACAAGTTCCATAACAGCTTGAATAAATCTAGGGTCTGCACGGTTCCAGTCATCAAGTAAAAGAATGCCACCTTTAGTTTTACCTGCAATCCATTCTGGAGGTAGGTAAGCAGTACGCTTTTTCTTAGTCATTTGCCAACCATTATTAAGGAATATCTTAACTGCTTCAGCATCAACCCACTGGCCTACTTTCTTAGAAGAACCTGCGGCTGCACTGCTGATAGCATCTGCAGCATTGATAGATGAGAAGTTTAACGTCTCACCTTTCTTTACTGCTACTTCCTTAATCATGTAGTATTCTTTAGTAGAGAAGCCTACAAGGTCACCTAGCTCTTCAATCTGTGCAAGATTAAGTTTAACTAGATCTAGATTATGTTGTTCTGCAATTTGGTAGATACTGGTGGTTTTACCAATACCTGATTCACCAATAACTTCAACAGCTACAGGGTTCTTGCCCTCACTCTGTAGTTGTCTGTTAGTGGTAATAACATGATCCATAAAGGATTTTAGTTCATTTGTGTTTAGAGTTACTTGTGCCATGTTTTCTTTTAATTTAATTTGATTCTATAACCAGGGAGCTGGTCATTAATTTTTGATACTGATGAATGACACCATAGAGTTCTTTTAGGACAGTCCTTTGGTGGTGGTGCTTCACCGTCTGTTAAATAAATAAGCGTAGTATATTTTCTACGATTTTCATTATAATAATCAATCACGGGCTGAAAGGATGTACCTCCCCTACCATGTACTTTAAAATCCTTTTTAGGATTAAAGGGTTCAACGCTTTGGATTTTAGTATCACACTGAATGATATCTACATAACTACCTGTCTTATTAATGTGATGTATTTCATTAAGGAACTCCTTAACTTCTGTATCACTTACAGAACCAGATGTATCAATAGCTACTAATACACTGTTTCTATATTTAATTTTAAGACCTGGGTTGTCAGGATATCTTTTGTTAGGCTTGCGTCTAAGAATTCTTGTATAAGATTTAATAGATGCGCCAACAAATCTTCTGAGATAACCTTTCCAATCAAATTTTGCAGGTTCAACATATCTTAATCTTTCAATAAGACCAGAAAGTTCACCAGGTATATTACCCTGTGATTTTTCTATTTCATCTGCAATAGTTGTAAGCTGATGCTCTACCTGTTTTTCAATAAGTTTCTTTTCAGCTTCACTAAGATTTTCAAATTCTCCCCAACTGTGGTTATTAGGACCACCTTCAGATAACATATTTTGTAGATCCTGATCACCATTATCTCCTTTATCTCTTTCTTCCTGTAAAAGTTTATAGTACTCTTTAGTACCAGCTTTAAAAGGAAGACTTAGATTAGGGAATGAATCCATAGTAATACCACCTTCTGGTAACCATGAAGGATTTATGTACTGATTAATCTCTAGATCTGCAGCTATGTTAAATAGTTCTTTGTCTGGGTAAGAATCACGCATTGTAAGATGTCCAAAAGCAATATGAAGTAGCTCATGTTTGATCAAACCTTTTCTATGTAGCTCATTTAAACTATCAAAGAAGTCAGGATTGACTACAAGCTTTACTCCAATACCATCTTTACCAACACCTGCTGTAGGTACGTCACTGCTGAAGGATCTGTTAAGACTTGACATAAAATGCCCATAGTAGGGCTCATCAAATAACAAATCCTTACTTACGCGTGACAGCATTTTCATGTCTGCCATAGTATGTAAATTAAAATTAGTCTAGTATACGAATGTATACGCCTGGGTTTTCCTTATCATAACTGTAGGGTTTAAAATAAGGAATCATAATGGTACAGTTATCATCTTCTAGCCAACCATGATGTACCATTTCATCTTGGATTGTTTGTGCTGGATTGATATAATCAAACTTGTGTCTGCTACCCCGGATAAATTCCATCTCTATTTTTAGAGGTAGTTCTTTATCTTTTATAGCATCTACAAAGTCATCTTTATATTTTTTCCATAATGGTTTAGTAAGAGCTTTCCATTTTTGTACGGTTTTACTTACAACAAAGTATTTACCAGTCCATTGACGGCTGTTCTTTGATGATGGTACGTTGTATGGAATAAAAAACTCTTTCATTAAGTCAAAGATAAAGCTTTCCTTAAAATAGGTGTAAGCTTATTTCTAACTTCTTCTAAACCATTGATAGCAACACTATCAGATATGTCTTTAAACATAGGTAAAACAGCTGCAGGTATACCATATTCTTCAGTATACTTAGCAGCAGAATTTTTACCAGCAGTATCATTGTCAAATAAAGTAACTACACCTTGGTATCTACTTAAAAATGTTTCTATGTACATGGGCTTTATCATAGTGTTTTCACTATCTGGTGCAACAACTTCTATGTTATTGTACTTAAGCTCTGTTATACACATGGCATCTTTTAGAGATGAGCATATTACTAAATAAGGTTTTTGATATGTCAATTGATCAAGGCCTTGTAGATGATCAGCAAGTTTCATGAATTTGTACTTTTTATTTAAAGGTTGGTAAATCTTGTAGAGTTCACCATCTTTATTAAAGTACCCATACATGTTAGAGTTACTTATTGTAGAATAACGTTTACTGTTTCCCATATTTGTGACAATAGTGACAGAATTTAGGGGTCTAACATTAAACTTGTTCAAAGTATAACTGCTGATATGATATAAGTCTGACCAATATTCTTCATCAAGTTTATTCCAGGGCCGGGTTTCATACTTATCAATATCTACAGAAGAACTTTCAGTGTATTCTTTATTAATACCTGCGCTACCATTTTTGGTAACATACGTATTATAATCACGCATTATAGTTCTTACTGCTTGACTGACAGATACTCCTTTTTCTTTTACTAAAAGATCTACACCACTACCTTGGTTATTAGTTGAGAAACATTTAAATCTATAATCATTTATGTCTTCTTTGTAATAGAAATACATAGAAGGAGTTCTTTCCGTAGGATTAAAGAAGGATGTAACGCAAACTCTTTGACCATTTAAAGGTTCTGGTAAGTTCCAATAGTACTGAAAGATCCAAGCTGAAGGAATCTTTTTGATGTCATCTACTATGTTCTTGGTACTTATCATCTTGCATGAGTAAACTTATAAAAAATTATTACATAAAAAAAGGGGACCACTTGGATCCCCTTTAATTACATAACTCTAATTACAAATTAAACCCACTGTCAGCAGATTCATTACCACCAAAGCTAGAAACACTTTGAGATTCTTGTGCTTTTTCAGCAGCAAGATCTTTAGCTTTCTGAGTTACATAGATGTCTTTACTTTCATCATATGCAAATAACTCATCTGGGTTAGTACTAAATGACTTACCCTTTCTACCTTTAGGTGAAGCTAAATCTAGATAATAGTTATAGTATCCATTCTTAGCAGACTTCTTACCTCCAATAACCATATGAATGTATTCATCATTACAAATGATTGGCTTAGCAGAGGCAACAAATTGTTCAATTGTTTCAGCTTCAATTAGATCAATCTCATTTTCTACACCTTTTGCTTTAGCTAAAGCTTTAAGTACGCGTAAAATAGATGTATCTCTATGAATAACTGTACCATCTTGTAATGTACGAGTAGAGAAACCATAAGGATTTAAAGAAACAATACCAATTTGACCTTCTGCCAATGGGCTATCAGGGTCATTATTGTAAAGTCTCCATGCTTGTAGACCTTCAATAGGTTCTGTTTCTACACGGATATTAACTGATAGTTTATCAGGAGCATTTTGATCATGGTATCCTGGCTTTTCAGAATACAAATCATAAATTTTCACTTTGTGTACACCAGGTCTAACTAGTGGTCCTACATTGTTACTTCCTTCTCCTACTGTAATGTCTTTTGTACTTAACATTTTCTTTCTGGTTTTAATTATTCTTCTTCATTTTCGTATCTAATGATACATTCTTTTACATATGCCAAATCATTTGGTATCTCTGGTTCAAACATACCTTCAGGTGATTTACAAGTATTCTCACCGTTGTTACGGGTTTCAAATATATGTTCTACACCTTCTTTAGTACGCTTAACTTTAGAGAATAATACCATTGAGAACAATCCCTCTAGTGTAAGGGCGTTGTCAATCATTTTACCAATTGTTTTAGCTTTAATTTTTCTACGACCTTCCATATCTACAGCTTCTTCAGCATGAGATAAGAATACCACAAAGATATCATCTGGTAGTTCTGTTACTGTAAACTTAATGATATCGTAGATCTGCTTAGCAAGTTTTACAAACTTATCATAACCTTTTACATCTGCTTGATTCATGTACTCAAATGCCATGAGATACTGAAAGTCATCAATGATGATGTTCTTGATGTTAGGTTTAGCATCTAAGAGTTGTGTAATGCTTCTTGCTAGACCAAGAGGAGTATTTTGTTTACTCATGTTCATAGTCTCACCTTCATACTGGTATTTCTTTTTCCAGCCTCTAAAAGGTAAGGGCTTATTTGCAACATTGTAAATAAATGTTTCCTCTGCTGGTAGAGTTCTGATTGCAGTAGACTTACCACTACCAGATTCACCAATGATTAAAACTGCTTGTGCCATTAACCGTTGTTTTCTTTATTAATAAATTCATTAATACCTGGTATACTGCTTACAGGTTTTCTATGTGTAATAGCATAGAGATCTCTAGCAGTTAGTTTTAACAGGCTTGTATCAATACCATCTTCTTCAATAGCAGATAAGTCTAATCCTTGTTGTGGTTTCTCAAATGCTGTTGCTTGATCAATAGGTTCATGCTTAGGTTTAACTCCTGATATAGGGCTCATGTCAAACAAAGGAAGTTCTTCTTGTTTGTTAAAACTCTGCCAGAATTCTAAACCTTCACCTACTACAGTAAATTCTTCAAAGGGTACTGCATATTTATTATAAGTACCTGATTGTGAGTTTACTACAATCTTTTCATAACCTTCTGAAGCGTCATCCCAGTATGGGTTAAAAGTCCACTTATATAGTTTATAGTTTTCTTTAGAGAGTCTTTCATAGTTTCTCCAATCAACGTTTTCAACATACACGTGGCCAATTTTTCCAATGAGTGCAAGTTCATTGTCAAAAAAGCTACATGCTAAATAAGTGTTACCTTCCGTGCCTTCATGCCTAATAGATTTAGGAATGTAATAAGGGTTGTCTTCTCCAATACTATCAAAGTACGGATGGAAGAGCTTCCTTAGTTCTTTTCTTTTTTCTGCTCTTTCTTCTTTATTCATAGCTTGTTAATTATCATTACTTAATGGGGGATTTTGAATTACAGGTTTATCAATTTCTACAAACTCAAAGTTTTCATAGTTAGCTTCCATATGTATAATACCTTGCTGACCATCTCTACTTTTTACTAAATGCGCACCAATATAGTTAGCATGAGGAACGGGTATTTTATGTACACCATACTCTGTTATACCATATTCTGCAGGTCTATTTAAAAGTAGTACACTATCAGCATGTTGTAGTAAAGCATCTGCACCAAAAAGATCTGAAGTTTTTGGAAAGTTATCTGCTCTACCATTAATCATACGGTGACTTTCTAGAATATTTCTATTCAACTGAGATAGAGTAAAAACAATTACTTCAGCTTTTTTTCTAATGTCAGTAACCATTTTTCCATAATCCTCTAACATGGTTTTTTGATCTTGACCTTTCTCTCTTTTAATAATAATGCTATGGTCAACTGCTATTATAAATCTAGTTTTACCATACTTATTATGTTTATCAATGTACTCAGTGATCTTTTTTTTCATTTCTTTTACAGTAAGAGATTCATCTTCAATATCCCAAGGAACATTTTTAGCACTGTCTTTGATAATGCTAATTTTCTTTAGCGTTGCTTTATCAATCTGCTGTCCTTCAGAACTAAGTAAATGTTCTTTACTGCATTTAAGAATAGATTTAATATTTCTAATACCTGTAGCTCTCAGAGGCATTTCTAAATTGAAGTCAAGTATTCTAATATCTTGGCCAGGGTTTAGTTCCCAAGCAGATTTAAGTATTTGATCTTTAATTAGAGTTTTACCTACACCTGATCTAGCACCAATAACAAAGTTGCTTTGCCAAGGGATGCCGTCTACACCAGCTTTATTTAATTTTGCAAATGGTGTTTTAAGTGATGGAGCTTTTCCTTCTTTTCTATTTATAATGTAGCTTTCAGCTTCTTCTAAAGCATCGTATAAACTTTTAATAGCCATCTTATAATTCTTTAAATCTGTGATCTACTACACTATTAGTTTGAATAACAGGATTATCCAACACGTCTTGACAGTAATCTGCAAGCTTACTTTCATTACCTTTTAGTATAAAGTATCTTAGCTCTCTAAGATATTTACCATTATCAGCACTATTAAGTTGCTCATCTAGATACCGGGTTACAGCCTCTATTACAGTAGTATAACTGTATTCATAGGCTATAAAGAATCGTATAAGCTTATCTCTTACATCTTTTTTGTTAGATCTTATAGATCTTCCATCATGAGTTTTCTTAGGATAAACTTCTTGTAACTTGTCTATTAATACATTTAACGTGTTTTCATCATACTCTTTTTCTTTTATATCATTATTAAATAGTGAAGACGTAAACTTCACCATGTTCTTAGTCTTATTAGTTGGTATCCACTTACCATCTTTACGACTTAAAAAGCCGTTATTATAAAGACGATCATAGTCTATCTCATATCCTTCACCAATACTAACGTTTTCAGTTAGTACATATAGTGCAGCATATTCTGTAGGTGTAATTCCTTTTTGATTGAGGTAGCTAAGGAATTTGATTTGACTCATATCATGCCGGTTTTGATTAGTAATTTTTGATTTACTTTCTGGTATCTTTCATTTATTATATTAAACTGTTCAACATGAAACTTTACTCTTTTTCTTAAAGCTACATTGTCATCTCGTAAAGAGTTTAACTCATGTTCTAGTTTAGCTATGTGTTTACGATATACTCTAACTACAGAATGATAGTTCATCTCATCAGGATTTAACTCAACATCATTAAAGTTTCTTAAATCATAGTCATCAAGAGCATCCTTAACAAGCTTTTCTATATTGTTATAAATAACTTTATACAATCTATCATACTGTATATCTTGCTTATGTCTCTTCATGGCATTTAATACGGTAGCGTGATCTTTACCAAATATTCTACCTACAGCAGCTAATGATAAGTTTCCATAGGTTCTCATAGCTGTCATGGCTGCTTGTCTATACCTTACATTAGATCTTTCTCTGGTATCTGTTAGATTATTATCTAAGTATATATCCATCCATAAATCTTTTAAAACCTTAATCTCTGTGGGGATTTGCAGGTTTAACTTGTAATTGTTTTTTTGCATTTTACTAGTATATTTAATTGGAATAAACTTTGATAGGTTGTATATTATATATGAGAGAGTTACTCTCAACCTATGTTGTTTTGTGTACAGGATAGCCTGTAAATATAATATTTTAAGAGAATGAGTACAAGTGATTCTCCAATTATTACTCAAGTAAAGGCTTGGCTTTTACCTGGTGTAGTAGGTTTAGGGTTTATGATGTTTCAGTCAAATCTACAAGAGATGAAAGCTGACATTAAGCAACTTTTAGCTCAATCAGAAAGAGATCAAGTTAAAATTGAGTATCTTGAGCAAGAAGTACAGCTACTACGTGAGAAATTAGAAGATATAACTCACAATTCTCCATTAAAAGATCAACATCATGAGATTCCTCCAACATACGCCATACTACCTACTAAAGAAGACCTTAGCATTTTTGCTTCTGTTAATCATCTTACCGGCGTGTAATCCAGTAAAACAAGTACTTAAAGACAAAAGTAAGTTAGACATTGTAGCTATTGAAGTTATACGTCAAGGCTATTGTGTTAATGATACTGTAGTAGAAACAAGAATAGATACTCTGTATCAGTCTGATTCTTCAGCAGTTAACTATATTAAAGTTACTCAGTCTATAGATACTACCTTTGCTGATGGTGCTCAGTTAGTTATAGATTCTTCTGGTCATGTTACAGTATCCTGCCCTGTTAAGATTCAGTATAGAACTGTCACAAAAACAGAAACAATTCGTGACAGATCTTTAGAGAACATTCTTAAGAAAGACATTGCTAAGCTTGATAGCATTAAGCAAGACTTAGAGTTTACTGTAAGAGAGCGCAATATCTTAATTGAAGAGACTCAGCAACAACTTAAGAAGTCTGAACGTAAGTTTAAACTATTCTTGTTTGCTCTGTTTGCTGTGGTTGCAGCAGGTGCCTATCTTAAAGTAAGAAAGATCTTACCTTTTTAAAAGATAAGAGAGGGTTTCCCCTCTCCTACCAATTAATACTTGGCAACTCCTGTGAAGCCAAGATTTCATTTACTTTGTTAAAGCAATCATTACAATCCCATTCATGTTTAGCTGCGTAAGCAGCACTTGCAGGGTGACTTGCTTTTACTACATTGCCGTTATCTATTAGATCTTCCCACTGTTCAGCCTTTTTTCCTAGTAATAAGTAGATTAGATCGGGCTTATTTAAAGATAATTCATTAAATAAGTGGGCCATAAAGTACTTCCAGTAGTCCTGGTGTGTACCTGGTTTACCTATTCTGGTAGTAAGAGCAGTGTTAAGTAATAGTACACCTTGATCTGTTAAGTATTGTAGATTTTGTACACTGGGTTGTGCATTTTCTACAGTCTTTTGTATAGCGGAGTGTATATATTGCAATGATTTTTCTGTCCTAGGTGTTCTACTACAAGAGAACGCTAGCCCATCAGCAACATTCATTTGAGGGTATGGGTCCTGACCTATTACAACAACTCTTACGTTATCATAATGGCATTCTTCAAACGCTCTGAATACATACTTAAATGTAGGTGTAAACCTGTGACCGTTACGGACCTCTTCTTGAAGTTTATCAAGCAGATCTGTAAAGTCATTAGATTTAATAAACATTCTAAGCACTGTGTTCCAACCAGTTGGTTCTAACTTTTTGTAAATTTTATCAGCAAACTCCCGTGAGTTTACTATATTAGCTGTAACATTACTCATACGCTATGATTGTTAATACTATTAAAGAAGAAGATATCATTGATATCAAAGTTAACGGTAGCTTTTATGCCCGCATTCAAGCTCTTATGTTTTATCTACTTGAAGATAAAGAACCTCAGTACATTACTGAAGTCTTTGAGAAGATTAAAAACAACACTATTGATGACGTTTATGTAGCTCATCTACAGACTATTGTAGTCTTAATGCGTGAGATTGAAGAGCAGGCTAAGAATCAAGATAAGATTACTGAGAAGGATATTGAGGAATCTAACGAAGATTAATTCCTGTAAAGTCTCCTATCTCTATACATGCTTGTATAGCTAGATTCAACTCATCCTTACTGCAGTCTGCAAAAGATTTAAGAGAGCCAGGTCCTGAATAGAGCCCGGCTTTCTTTTTTACTTCTGATTTCATTTCTTCAAAGGTGTTACCTGTGAAGTTACATATGTCTCTAATAGACTTATGAACCTTAGCCAGTTGGGTATTAGTACCCTTACCAGTTGCATCAGTGCTCATAAATATATCAGCTTGACTACCTTCAGGAAGGTTTGCTATGAAATCATTATAGCTCTTCTGTTCTATATCACTTCTAAATAATAGCTTACCATCCTTTTTAATTAGAGTTACTTGGATATTATTCATAGTCCCGGTATTCAAATTTTAGATGATCATAATATTTAATCTTTGCTGAGTCAAAAGACTTAAGTGCACTACGTACCCACTGTTCATCTACAGTATTCTCATACATTAAGATGTGGCAAGTGGCTTTATCATCAGGATTAAGACGTAATAATCTACCAATACGTTGAGCACTTTTAGTTTCATTACCATATGCATGCATAATAATACCAGATTTTAGATGAGGTACACTAACCCCTTCATTAAGTTGCAATACACAACTTAACTTATCTATTGTCCCGTTCTTAAACATTTGCAAATTGTCTTCACTATCTGGGTTACCAGAATGGTAACTATGCTGACATAATCTATCAGCTTGTGCTTGTGTATTAGCAAAGATGATACACTTATTATTGATCTGCTGAGATAATACTTTAGCATATCTTTCTTTAGTAGGGAAGTCCATCATTGCTTTCATTCTCTGTACAGAGGTTATGGCTTTAGCTTTACCAGGCTGAGAATCAGTCACTCTGCGTGTCCAAAAGTCATACTGTTGTAACTCACTGGTTTTAAACTTTTTACCATTTTTAGTTTCTTTCCAATAATTCTTTTCCTTACTAAGAGACATAGTATGAATGATGATCTGATAATCATTTAAAATATTATTCTCCGTAGCATCATCAACACCAAACTTATACATTACAGGACAGTACTTATTTACAAGTTCATACTTCTCACTGCCTTTTCTTACTGGAGGTGTACCGGTTAAACCTAGTATGCCACCTTGGTGAGACATTAAAAAGAAATCATGATTGTATTTAAGGCTATGACACTCATCTAAATAAATGTGCGTATAAGCCTCTTTATCATGCTTTGTAAGGGATAAGTAGGTAGTAAAGGTGATATGCTCTAAGAGGTGCTCTAAATTAAATTTAACAGCATCATCTTTCCATGACTGATGTATAGATAGCTTTGGTGCCACCACTAAAAACTTAGTTTCTTTAAAGGCGGCGGCGGCGGCAGCCATATGTTTTAAACCTATGAGAGTCTTACCAACTCCCATAGATATTGCCAAAGTACAACGGGAATTATTAAGAGCTACTTCTAGGGCTTCTTTTTGTATTTGATCCCGTGTCTTCTTCATTTAGTTTTTTATTTAATGTAAGGTTACCGTGTGGGTTTAACGTTACATTTGGGTTAGTATTTAAAAATTTATTCAGGGTAATAGGTTTTAAATTGATCCAAGTGATTACTGATTTAGTTTCACCTTCAATTGTTAGCTTATCATTTAAAGCATACTTAATTCTATCATCCGTTCTAAACATTATTATCTGCGTTTTAGGCCACGCTCAAGCAATTCTTCACTAGATAGCTTGTCGTGGATAAGGTTGTGGCAATTTCTACATACTGTTTTCCAGGTAGAAGTAATGAGATAATATTTTTCTCTATCATTTCCAAAGTATGTATGGTGGATATCTGTTCCTATCTTAGTACATCCTGGTAGTGTAGCCTCACAAAATGGTTTCTGTAGTAGAAAATCCTTACGGAGTTTACTATATACTCTATCCTGTGAAGCTTTCTTAACTGATATTGGATTTAGTTTAGGAGCATCAGGGTCTTTAGCTTTTACTTTTGCCCAACATGATTTACAGAATAAATCACGGCCTTCTCTTTTCCAAATAAATTGTTCTGTATCACAACCAGAACAAAGTTTTTTTCTTTTCTGCATTAAAACAAACTATCATCATCTTCCTCTTCTTCAATAGGTGAGTCTGGAAGATTCATTGGGTTCTCTACTATCTTCTTGATATCTTCATACATATCAGGATAAGTATCTATAATAAGATCAACTACTGGATTAAGTACTTCATTAATTTCTTTAAGCATTTCAACATGCTTATTATTTTTTAAGTCTTCCAGGGTTGGTTTAGTTTCTACACCTTCCTTATTTAATTCTTTAATAGAATCATATACTTCATCATGTACTTCCATGTACCGTATATGTCTGAGATATAAGAATATAAGTTGTTCTGGAGATAAGTTGTTAAGATTCATACGCTTAGATTAAGAGACTAAGATAATAAAAAATATGGGGAGGTGTTACCCTCCCCTATATTCTTAAAGTTCAAAGTCTGTATCTAAGTCTACATCTTCTTCAACTTCATCAATAACTTCTTCAACTTCAACTTCTTCAGTTAAAGAGTTATCTACTTTTGATTCTACTTCTTCTACTTCATTAGTAGTTTCTGTTTCAAAAGCTTCAGACAAATCTGCAGGTCCTACTACAGGACGTACATTATTACCTGCTAGTGCAGCTACAATTTCTTCTTTATTGTCATGTGCAATAAGAGCATCCTCCATTGTACCAGAAGCATCATATACTACACGAGAGTAAATGGGTTGACCTTTTACTGTACATATAACGCCACTATCACCTGCTACTTTAGGCTGGCTATAAGAATCAAATGGTTCAAGTGATTCTTGACGTACAAGTTTACCAGGTAAAACATGACCTGCTTCCATTCCAGAATTTTGTAACTCATTAAGTTTACCTTTTAAAAGGAAATAACGATTCTCAGATTGTAACCAACCATCTTGGTTAAATTTACTTAGTGTTTGCCCTACACGGATGTATCCGTATTCAGGATTGTTTGGATTTACATTAATTGCAGATCCATTGTTGCTTTCAATTACAGTTACCTTGTTCATAATAATTAAATTGATTAAATAAAAAAAGAAACCCCAGCTATTGCCGGGGTTATAAGTTAAATGTCATCACGTATAAAATCCTCATCAGATAATTTATCATCAAGATTAATATCTGGTAGTTCCGCTTCTGTATCTGGGTCATTTTCCATGTCATCATACGCCATGTACTTACCATCTAACGCAGAACCATGAAAAGGATTTTCTAAAGTATTACCTAGGTCTAAACGTACAATCTCTCCTAGTTCCTCATCACTTAATGAGAGGTACTGTTCTACAGAAAGTTCTATTACTTTACCACTAGGTAATTGGTATAACATTTTTACAGGAGTTTAAACAAAAATAAACCGATTGTTTACTCTTGCAACTGCTGTTAAATATTACACATCAGAGTATAGCTAAGCCTCTAAAATTTTTCTGAGATCTGGCTTAAAATAAAGAGGGCCTTTTAAAACTTTACCATCTTCACGGTAAATTGGTTTACCATCCGCACCAAGTTTACTCATATTACTAGAATGAACTTCATCAAATAGAGCTTCAATTTTATTATCTAAGTTATGCTTAGTTACAAAACCAAATGCAATGTATAGTATGTCAGTAATAGCATCTGCTATTTCAACACTATCATTATCTTTTACTGCAGCTACATACTCTTCTAATTCTTCTAGTAATAAATTAAATTTTGTAATCTCACTCTGATCTTCAGGGTTAAGATTAAATGCATTTTCAAACTCTCGGATTTGTTCTATTTGTTTTTTCATTGTTCCCAGTATAAAAATATTTGATCATCTCTTGTTTGTTCAGGACTTAACTCTTTGACTGTGAATGCAATAGATGGTAAGTAATCTCTTTCATCATCATAATCGTAGTCAAAAATTGTAGATAGATTAAACTCCATGTTACCTATTTTAAAAGGAAACATTTGTTTGATATCATCCATTCTTTCATCAGAAACAAAATTAGATTGAATCCAATTTATATTATAAACTTCAGTACCGTTTACAATACAAGTTCCAAAATCATATCTATCATCTTGCTTTCTAAGTTTTAAACCTAGTTGACTTTCAAGTTGAGAACCTAAGTAATTAAATACTTTTTGATTAAGAGCAATCATTCTTTGTGGACTACCGTATCTGGCCCATGGTGTCTGCTTCATAAATATTATCTAATGTTTGGTTGAGTAAAAATTCAAAGCCTCTACCTAATCTCATCATAGTTTCTTCAGCGTCACCATTTACAAGGTATTCATTGGGCTTAAGTAAAAAGCGTTCAAGCTTCTTTTCTAGATTATTAACAGAATGCTTTACGTCTTGCTTATAATACTTTGTATGTTTAAGCTCATCTAAAGATTCTAATAATAGCTGCGCTAATAGCACAGTGCGTGTTACTTTAAAATGTTCATTCTCTTCTCTCATTCTGCTTCCATTTGTAGATTAAGTATCCATTCCAAGCAAGAACAATTACGATCCCTATAATATTATCAACCATAGGCTAAAGATAATACTTAGGATCATAACTGTCAAAGCTATTTTCTCATAGAGAATTCTTCTTCTTAGTTCTCTTCTGGTCTTTTCTATATCCATAATGAAATACACTAATAATTAGTAATGTTGATATAACTCCACATAAGGTGAGCAATACTGCTAATAAATAATCCATAGTTAAAATATGTATCTGATTGTGTCTAAACTAAAATACTTACTATAGATCTCTTTAAACTCATTAAGTAATCGGGTCTTATGGATAATAGGATATCTCATTACACCACTTTTATTTTTTACTTCTGAGCTGTATCTCATAATCTCTTGAGCTTCAATTGAACTCTTGGCCATTTGTAGTTTGTGGTTAGTAAGTGCAATAACTTCACACTTATTCTCACCTGCTACATCTTTTACTTTACTGAAGAGATTATCATACTCATCTTTCCATCCCGGATAGAATACTAAAGGACTATAGTTTACATGTACTTCCCAACCTAATGCTTTGAGTCTATTAATGTCATGTATACGGCTCAAAATACTTGACATCTTGGGTTCAAGTATATCAGAATATTTCTGAGGCATAAGACTTACACGTACTCTAGGCTTCTTATTAAAACTACTGACGTCTAACGTTAGTAATCCTGGATATTTAGTTGCCATGGTACTATTAAGTCTTGGATGGTTATCATACCGCTTAAGATAATCTATAAGTGGTTCAGGCATATGCTTTTGCATCAGTACTAAATCACTGTTGCATGCTACATCTACCATAGTGTAAATAGGATCTTGTTGATCTGGTGTTTTTATAAATGATTTCTCCCACTCTACTACAGAGTTAAAGATATCATCAACGTTTGTGTTTACATATACTCTGTTACCATTGTAACGAGACATATAACAGTAAGTATTAACACATCCACCAAAACAACCATAAATAATATTAGGTGCTATACAGTTAGCACTGTTATCATTATCCTTTGTGACAAGAGTTTTGGTGACTTGTGTTTTAATCATCTTGATCTGCTTTACCAGTAAGATAAATAAACAGTATACTTACAAGAGTAGTAAGTATTATCACCATCCATTTAAATTCAATCATTTTCTATACCATTTTCATCCAGATCTCTCTGGCATAACATTACTATGTCTTTCATCTCTCTTTGGTGTTAAAGGTTTACCCATTTATATCCAAAACACAATCTC
>Ga0213867_1000230_pt1 | contig 25867 bp, 33 predicted proteins | sample PICome_12_FD_160120 | JGI IMG/M metagenome (GOLD analysis project Ga0213867, IMG submission 160120) | Coastal seawater microbial communities near Pivers Island, North Carolina, United States - PICO540 | ecosystem: Environmental > Aquatic > Marine > Coastal | place: USA: North Carolina... | reverse complement strand
TGAATAAGTAGCCATTCTTATGCTCCATACGGGCTCAACATCCCGCCATTACGTTTCTGCTTTCTAAGCTCTTCTTGAACTGCTAAGGATATGTTCTTTCCAAGTTTTGATAAATCTTGATTATCGTCCTTACTATTTTCGCTCGAAGTTCCATCACTATTCATAACAACATTTACACTCACATTATTTTGTTGAGAACCTCCGCCTCCAGACATTTCTACAGGAATTGACTTTCCATTTGGAAGAGGAACCACTGCTTCAGTTCCATGTAAAATTGCAGGGTATCCGCCAATTGCTCCTTTTGAGATTCCTCCAGCAGAGTAACCTGCCATCTTTTGTCCATTACTTAGAACTCCTCCAGTTCTAGCGCCGGGAACAATACTAGAAGCAGCTATAGCGGCAGTATTTGCTACAATCGCGGTGGTATTTGCTGTTTCCACTGCTATCTTTTTAGGAGTAAAAAACTTATCCCATAAATATTGGATAGCTTGTATTGCTTGTAATGCTGCTGTTACCATTCCAAGAGCCTTAGCTGCTTTTTCATTTCCTGTAAGACCCGCTAATACGGCTAAACTACCTGTTACCATTGAAGCAGTTTGCAAACTAAGCTCTTTTGTTGCCTCAGTATTTTCTTTCGTTGCTTTAGCAGCTGGATCCGAAGATTCTCCGTCAGGACCAACACCAGGTCCCGTAGCAGCTCCCCCTGCGTCAGCTCCTCCCATGCCCGCCATAGGATCTGCTACCATAGTAACATATACGGGCATGCTCGCGCTCGCTCCTAGCCCCATACCATCTAAGCCCTTTCCTCCCATAATACCACCCGCCATACCGCCCATGTCTCCGCTAGCCGAAGCCACCGCAGCAGGGGTATTTAAAGAGTTTATTTGATCATCTATACTCTCTGAAGAGTATCCTCCAGTAGCTAAAGGGTCTTTTGACTCTTCTTTTGCTCCGGACGGTTTAAAGAACTTCGTAAAAAATCCACCAAACATTGCATTTTCGCCAGTGAGTTTTCCTTCTAAAAACCCCATAAAGCTTTGTGCAACTTTGTCTGCAAATACTTTTTGCATTGATTGAATAATGCTATTTGCTAAGTCACCAAAAGCGTCTTTTACAGACTTTGTTCCATTTATTACATCTGTAAAGAAAGTGCTAAAGCCCGAGCTCATTGCATCGAATCCTGCTTGTAGAGCCATTTCTACTGTGTCGAAGTCTGCTAGTTTATCTTTAAGTACATCAATTTTTTCGTTAAGTTCATCTAAGGAATTAAACTTTTCGGCATCTATAACTCCAATAATTTGATTAAAGAGCCCGCCTTCAGTGCCCCCTTCGGTCAGTATAGAGCCATCGGCCCCTATAGTAACTTTTAAACCTTTAGTTCCTAATTTTTTTGCTAAATCAGCATATGTTTTAGTGGACTTGTCCAATTCGTCCGCTAACGCTCTTTGCTCAGGACTAGCTTTAGTTACTGTTCCATCAGCATTTACCTTGTCCGCACGAAGTTCAATAGCAAGATTTTTAGCTTCTGCCTCTAAGAACTTATATTTTGCTTCTAAAAGCATGAACTCTAAAGCGACATTCGCTTTTTTCATGTTGGCTTCAGCTTTTATGAAGGCTTCATTTCTTTCTAGATTTTTTTCTGCAAGAGCAAGTTGATCTTTTAACCTATCCTCTTCTTCTGTGAATGCAGAAGTTCTCGATTCATTTTTTCTAGCTCTTTCTAGCTTTCTAAGTTCTAATGCATCCCTTTTATCTGCTGCATCGTTTTGTCTTTTTATCACGTCGAGCTTTTTCTGCTCTAAAGATAGTTGCTCTTGAGTAAGTTTTACAGCGTCTTGGACTCTTCTGTACGTTCTGAGTGCAGTATTGTTTTCTTCTGCTTTAAGTGCATTAATTTCTGCTTGTAGTATTTTATTGGCTAAAGCAGCTTCTTCAGACTCCATTAACTTATTATTCAAATCTTTCTGAGCGTCAAGAACTTCTATTTTAGTTTTTCTAACCTCGTCTTCTTGCTTAAGTTGGGCTTCGATGAATCCTCCTCCAAGACTTACTAAGTTATTAATTCTTTTTAAAATAGTTTCCTGCTCTTTTAATACCCCTTTATTTGTTACTAAAGTATCTTCTGCTTTAAGTAATTCTCCGTTGTATTGTTTTTGAAATCTTAGCAGTGAACTAGCGAGATCTATAGACCCCTCTGTCAGGACTAGCTGTTTTTCTAAAAACTTTGCTTGAGCTTGATCCGAGTCTGATAATTCAGAAACTTTAGTACCACTACCAAACCCTCCGAAGTAAGACATATCTGCAGTCATGCCTCCCTCTAAGCCCTGTATTTGGGCTGTCAGTTCGTTTACATACCTTTCGCCCGCTTTAATACTTTGAGAATACCTACTTCTATCCCCTGCTGTTAGCTTTGCTCGAGCAGCGTCAAACTCTTGTAAAGCTTGTGCGGATGCTTTAGTAGCACTTTCTAGTTGTTTAAAACCTTTGGTAGAGCTATCTAAGTCATCAATAACAGAATCTAACTCTATCAGTTCACCTGGTTTTTTATTTTTCAACTCGTCTATTAGTTTTCTATATGTAGATTGTATCTCTGGGAATAGATCAGTAGCGCCACTACTTTCTAAGATTTTGAATTTTTTTGTTAAAACTACTAAAGCGTTTTCTACGGGAACTTTTCCAACACTATCTAAAAGCTTATCTATTTCTAGTCTTGTTGCTTCTACTGAATTGGTTAAGGCTAAGTATTGCCCTTGATATCCTCGGCCCTTGGCTCCAGATTCTTCTAATGCTTTTCTCTTTTGCTCTGTTTCTAGTAACTTTTCAATTTCTGTGTTTAACTTATCTAATGTTATTTCGTCCGCTTTATCTTGTAGAGTTGCGAAAGCTCCCGCCGTTTGGTCTACAATTCCTGCGGCAACTTCCATTTTACGATAAGTTTCTGTAACACTGTTGCTTGTTGTTACTAGCTCTTTTTTCAAAGCTACTACAACTTTTCCTACATTACCAAAGCTTGAGGCAACTTCATCTGTGACTTTTTTTAACTTGTCTTCTTTAAAAAATAACTTGTCAATAACTGGAGCAAGTAGCGAGTATCCAAGAAGCGCGAGGCTTAAAGGTCCGAGTAGTTTACTAAACACTGCTCCCAACAACTTACCAGCACTTCCTAAACTTCTAAACCCTTGCTTAGTCTTTTCTGTCGCGCCCTCTAAGTCGTCTAGGTTTTTTGTAAATTGGGGAAGAGTAGAGGCAAAGATACCCAAGGCGCCAAGAGCTCCTGCTGATCCAATTTTATCTAAAGCTTTCTTTTCTATATCTTGACTTGCTGCACGAGCACCCGAGACTCTTGCCGCTTTTTGTGCTTTTTGTACGTTTCCGCCGCCTACTACAACTGGCCCAACAAATCCCGATTGTTGAATTGATCTAAGTCTTTCTATGCGAGTAATCTCTGCATCAATAGCTGCAAGCTCTGCTTCTTTCATCTTCAGATACTCTAGACTTGCCTGTTTTTGAAATCCAGAAAGCTCGGCTGTAGCAGCTTTAACTTTATTAATTTCTTGCCGTCTTCTGGTAGATGAAATTGTTAAACTCTTTATTGATTTATCATATACTTTTAAATCTTTTGTTCCTGCTTTTAAAGTAGGCGCTAGCTCTCTAAACCCTTTAGGCATAAAGTCATAGGTCTGAATTCCTTTTGCGGCTTCTGCATACTCATTCGTAATCTTTTTTGCTGCTTTTTTTGCTTCTTTTGCAGTAGCCTGAAATCTCAGCGCAGAGGCATCCGCCATATCAGAAATTGCAGGAATAATTTGACTTACTATAGTAGTACTAAAAAGACCTAATGCAGCAAATAAAGCTGTTGGACTTGCAGATAAAAACTCAATTATAGGAACAAGACCTTTATTTGCCAGTTCAACACTTGCTTTTGTCAAATCTGTAAACGCTGCACCGAGACGATCATAAGGGTTAGGATCTACAGTTTGAGCAATTTTTTCATACTTACTTAGTCCTTGATCAATTGTAGCATTTAAAAACGCTTGTTGACGCTCAAACTGAGTAAGCTCAGAAGCTGTTTTACCCAAGCTTGCAGCATACTCTCGAGTTGCTTGATCGAGTCGAACAATAATTCCGAGTTCGTCAAGAATTTCTGGTTCAAGCTTTGCAGTACCTCGAACAAGACGATCAAGAGCATCTGGTAGATTTCTACCAAGAGCGATTGATGCACCCGTTGCAACTTTGGTTAGGTCTTGTAGTTGTTTAGTGCTAAACCCAGAAGTAGTCGCTATAGCAGTTGCGCGAAGAGCTGCTTCTGTAGAAATAGCCCCTCCTGTAATGTCTTTAAGATTGCTCGCAACTTGCGGTAAGTTTTTACCTGCTGCAATACCAATATTGGTTAAGCTTGTTTCTAATTGTTGAACTGCCGCATTTCTGCTAAGAACACCAAAAGCAGCACTTACGGCAAATACGTTTGCAGCAAAAGTTGCATAGATAGGAACAAGTCCGCCTACAACTCCTGCCTGCTTTGAGAATGCTTTTGTGGAATTTGACGTATTTTGAGCGGCACCTTGTGAAGCACGATAGCCTTTGCGAGTGCTAGTGTTAAGACCTTCTTGAGCCTTATCTGCCTTATTTAACTCTTTACGAAGTTTTTTCGTACTAAGAGTGGCTTTTTCCATTTTTCCATTGACTTCTACATCAATAGTAATTTTGTTATTTGCCATTAGCCTTTCACATTATGGGCGTAAGATTTACCCCCACCTGCGGATTTTGTTTTTCTCTCCTCCGCCTTACGTCGTTGTTCTGCTTTTTCAGCTCTATGCTCTACTATAATTCCTTCATACATTTTCATAATGTACATAATTGTTTTTGGTTCTAGAACTTCGTAGAGTTTAAAGTAATATTCTATGCCGTCCCAGTATTTTCCCATGTAGCTACCTGACATCCCCTCCCAGTGATCTGGCAGTAGGCTAAACATAAAAAATGCCACTTGAACTTCTTCGGGAAAATCCGAAAGCTCGAGCGGCATTTTGGCAGGGTCGGGTTCTTGACCTAGTTGATCGCAAATAAGTAGATACTTATCTATATCTACTTTTGAGTCAGATTCATTTACATACTTTCGCAGTAGACTGCGAATCGACTCTATTTGCTCCCAGTAAAATTTTCCAAGTCACCTACTGTTTCTGTCACCCAACTATCAAATGTAGTTGAGTTCTTCATTAGTAACTCAGCGTTTTCTTGAGTAAAAACAAGTTCATCTTCAGGGTCAAGCTCTGATACGTCTACCAAAAGAAGCTCTTCTAGGTAACGATATTTTAGGCCAGACCATCCTTTAATTACTGCTTTACAATACTCTGTTAAAAATTTATCTTCATCGAGGATTTCTTCAGGTTGTCGAGTTCGCTTATCAAATTTTGTGGTAACACATCTTTTGCGAAGTTTAATTAACTCATCTCGACCAAGGTAGGTTAACTCAATGTCCATACCAGTAAATCCTGGAAAGTCGATTGTTACTGTTTTACTTGGAGTCATTAGACTCGATAAAGAAATTGGTGAATCGCTCATTTTTTGTCCTTTTATATAACGTGGGAAGATTCTATTGTGTAATTATAGTTGAGTGGGAGTAAAATGTCAAGAATTATTTTTTTAAGGTCAATAAAAAAGCGGGCCGGAGCCCGCTCAGAACATTTTTTATTTTAATTATGCACCGAAATAAGCAAGAGTTACTTCATCAGTGCCTGAAATATTGCTTGGCAACCCGTGGAAGTTAGTCTCGAATGAAATGACATCTTCGATATTTGTTACAGGAATCTCAATATGTGCTGTAGGCATACTTACTTCTAAACGCTTGCCTGTAGCTCCTCCAATTTTAAAGTCTAAAGCAAACTTGTTGGTTACAATGTCAAGTGCATCAGTTCCTTTAAAGTCGTTGAAAAGGTCTGTTGAAGTTCCGGCGTTGCTAGAATCATCAAAGTTAATATAACAAGTAAATGACCCGGATACACTTCTAGATCCTGTTACGTTTTCGAGAGGAAGATTTACTTTACCAATCTCTTCTGGAGTCAAGTACTCAATGTTGTTAGAAATTGTAATGCTTCCGCCCGTTAGAGTCAGACTATAAATACCATCAGAGCCACTGGCACCACCAAACTCAGTTCGGAGAGTAGCGTCTGATACAATAGAAAGCTGAGTCAGGCGGTTACGAATAAAGTTATCTGTAGCTGAAACGCCTTCGTCCTTCGCAGTCACTAGAGTAGCACCATTATCGTAGTTAAACGCATTATCTGCAGAAGAGTCAAGAATAATATTGCCGTCAGTAGCCGCAGTTGGAGTACCAGAAACTGTAGTTTTAGATGTCCAGTCTTTGATATCTTTTGCGAAACCTGACCACTCAATCGTAGCAATGCCGTCTACATCAAAAGTAATAGTTGCTTCGTTTACAGCAGCGTCCTGTAGCTTATATACTACTGGATTTGTTGCGTTTGTTTCCATCACAAAGTAGAGATCCATTGGCTGAAGTACTGCACGGTTTGAAGAGGCAAAGTTAATGTCCAAATCAGTGCCGTCAGTATCAGTTACAAGAGCGTCCGAAAACTTTGCAGATTCGAACTCGTCTGTAGTCTCATTATAAGAATCAGCACCTGCCATTTGAGCCCAGAGAACTTCTTCTACTGCGTGATTGTCACCAGTAACGTAATCTCCTGCCGCGGCTCCTTCAAAAGGACGAACATAAGTAGAGAAACTCCACTCTGCTGGAGCCAAAGAATCGTTGAAAAGACGACGACCACGACGGCTTATACCTGCCGAAGACTCCATCTCGCTCAGAGTAATCTCTGAAGTATTGTTTGCTTGTGAAAAGCTAAAGCCGTCCAAAATAGGAAGCTCGAATGCCGCTTGAATTGTACCCGCCGCGTTTTTGAACGTCGCGTACAATTTGGTATCTCGGCTAAAATATAAATTATCTGCCATAGTTTATCTCCTATGCTTGAAAAGACTTGGACGTGAACGTTTGTTCGTGCCAGTATTTTCTAATATCGAACCTCTAAAAGTATTTCACCTACTCCTAAAGGCTCTAGCACCCCCTCGTCAGTATCAATACTAAGGATGGTGATTTGTTGTGTATACTGAACATTTCCTTGACGATCAGTATACTGTAAACGTGAATTATCTTCTACTACACTTTCTACATCTTCGAGTAGTTTATCGAGAGCATCTACTGCGTCTTCTTCTCTAACGTAGATACGAATTGTTACACTTAAAAAGCGGTCTTTATATCCGCCTCCTTGATAGTCTCGAGTTTCAGAGCCTGCGTTTAAATGAATTGCAGGAAAATCTTCAACTTCATCCCAAAATTTTAAACGAGGGGACACATTGCCATAAACATTACTTAAAAAATCCCCGGTTCCGTTTATGTCTTTAAATTTAGTTACGAGAGCATCAACTATAGACTGTCGACGAGTTGTATATAATCTATTACTCATTATACTCTCCTAGTATATAATCTTACTGTTACTAGTTGCGCTGCTATCTCTCTAATAGACCTATCAATAACTCTTCGAGGATCTCGATCTACGCTGCCTTGCCTGAACCCCGGTTCAAAAGTTTGGTAGGGATTTTTCATATAAGTATATCCTACGCTTGGAAATCCTTTTGTTGTAGGAACAACTTCTGTTACTCTCACTGAGCTAGCAAACCGACCTGTTCTATACTCTAGTCCAGGTCTACCCATATTTTTAGCTACAGTGTCTGGCAGTTGTCTATTAATTAGTTCTATAAATCTTAACAAAGAAATGGCGCTTCCACCGCCCCTTGTTGCTGATGTTCCACTTTTTCTACCTCCCCCTTTTTTCACTGCTGCTAAGGGAAGGGCACTATTTACAACTCTTCCAGATTTTCTTTTCTGAGACGAGGTAGCATTTCTTTTTGTGGCTTTAGGCTTTTTAACTTTAGTAACTTTTACGTTTTTACTTTTAGCTTTGCCAAGCTCTGTCATTACACTGTAGTTTACTTGCTTTACTTTGAACTCTTCTATAGAATCTGAACCTTTTATGCCTTGTATAGGTTCTTTACTTTGTAGTTTTTCAATAGCCATTTTCAGTTGCTTTCTAAATTCGGATTTTTCTCGTCCAGACATAAAACCTGTAGTCTGGTTTTCTACCCTACTTTGAGCAAATATAGCGTGACTATCCGTTTTGTCGTCTCTTACAAAGCCTATGTCAATGCCCAGAGCTTCAAAATTGTTTGCAACATTATCTTTTAAAATCTGCCTAGTATACTTTTCATTTATAGCGGTATCAATTGCATCCGCCACTCTAGACTCTAAAATTCCTTGCCCTTCTTCGTGCCCACCTTCAATAAGATCTGAGCCGAATTGAATTTCAGTATTTGTTTCCTCTAGATAATTTTCGTAAGTTTTTTGATCAAATCTTTTATTTACTTTATTAAGTTTTTTACCATAGTTAGCTTTTAAATACTCGTTTAAACTTAATACAAAACTATCTAATTCTGTTTTATATAACTTTTTTAACTTATCAAAATTATTATAGTTCTTATCTGTTCTCGGGTTTGTTTCCGTGGCAATAATTACTTTTAGAGAATATTGATTTCTTCGTATTATTACACCGCGAGTCTGTTTAAATGATTTTGCATTATTAGCACAAGCTGTGAGAATATTTCCTGCACCTTTGTACATAAAGTTTTGAATATCTTGAGAGTTAAACTCTTTCGATAACTTTCTAAACTCAAATTCTTTTTTTAGTGCTTCTACAAAACGATTTGCATTGAATGTAAAAGACATCTCTCGACCATCAGCTTCTTTTCTGTATTGCGAGCTGGACCCATAAAGTTCTTTATCAAGCTTAGTTAAGAATCTTATAAGACTTTGTCGACTCACGGATTAAGTTTATACAGATCAAGAACACGCTTGATGTGATCTGGAAAAGCAGGACTATTTCTCATACTGGACTCACCGGTTTCTCTGGTTGCGCCTGAAAGAGTTTGCCTGGTTTTATATTCGTCTTTTGCGTAGAAAGTAATTAAATCTACTACTGCTAGTTTAAGATCTAATGGAGTATCTTCATACCCCGCAGTATAAGTAACTTTTACAGAGTTTGGCCCTTCCGGCCAATCTTTGTAAGTATTTGAGTTTGTTCTAATTAGACTGTCTGTTTTATCATCTAAAAAGTATCGAGTAGATTCAAGTGCGGTATAGTCTCCTCCAAAATTTTCTCTAATTTCTACCGAAGAAATATTTAGAATGGGACTTTCTGTTAGTTGAATTAAATGAGTGCCATAATCTAAAGTAAAATACTCTACTTTGGGAGTTGTGTAGTAATCTACAATACTATTTGCACAGTAAGTTTTTACTAATTGACTTATTGAAGGCACTAACAGTTCAAGCTTGTCATCGTCTTTAGTCGACGAAATGCCTTGATAAGTTTTATAATCGTCTAATGTAATTAAATCTGCCATATAAGTAAATTAGTAAAAACTTGGGGAGGCGAACCTCCCCAGTTTATTTAGCTAGCTATTAGTTAGCGTTGTTGTATCCAACGTAGACAGCTGCTGACTTGTTTGCAGCTCCGTCAAAGAGCTCATCGAAGCCAAGGTGCTGTGAAGCAACAAGGATACGACGCTGAGCCGCTACTTCGTAGTCTTGCTCAACGGTTACGCCGCGAAGACGTGGCATTACAAAGTTGCTTGGGTTGATACAGAATGCACCACCAAAGCCGTCTTCTACATCTGCAGTAAAGTTATCAGAAACAACTACTGGAGAGCCGAAGACCATACCAACTTGACCCGCGAGACGTAGAGCCATATCCGAACCTACCTCATCAACAGTTGCAAATTCACCGTCATTTAGGAGGTCAAAGTAGTGTGCCTGACTTACAACATAAACAAGCTCACTTGGGTTAAGACCGTAAACGCCCATTGCAACGCGTGCTTTGTTCAACATTGCAGCTCTGAAAGTTGGGAAGTCAGCGGCAGTTGCTGCACCCCAAGTAACGCCAGAGTCTGTAGCCAGACCGTTAGTACCGTCGGTGCCACCTAGACCAGTGATCTTGCTGCCGTTACCCTGAAGGATTGCCTTATCTACTGCGCGAGCGTGAGCACGTGCAATTGATTGAGTAAGCATAGGCATGATGTTGATAAGAACCTTCTCGTCGATATAATTATCGAGGAAAGAAGTTGAGATCAAACGATCAACTTCAAGAGTCTTCTGGTTTACAGCATAAGTGTTGCTAGAGTAAGAATCGTTTGCAGTTCGGTTAGTTACACCGTCGCCCGTACCATTGTCAAGACCGTCCAAGCCAGTTCGAGCAGCGTTAGACCACTTAGCAAAGCTAGTGTCTGACTGCAGAGGAATTACTGTAGACTGTGACTCAACAGGCATTTCACGGAAGAGGCTAGCAAGACGAAGCTCGAGCTGAATTTCTTCCTCAATACCTTGAGATACTACGTTATCAATACCGAGAGAAGAACCAGCAGTGTAAGAAACACCTGCCTTCTCGAGGATTGACTGACCGTAGTCAGTGTTCCAGCCCTTACCAGTGATAACACCAGCGAGGTGGCCTTGAACCAACTCTTTCTTGTGAGCTTGTAGACGCTCAGACTCTGAACGACCGTCAGCGAATACACGCTTAGACTCACGCATTTTAGTCAACTCTTCTTCCTTCTCAGCAAGTTGAGCACCAAACTGCTTCATTACTTCGTCCATCTTAGCATCTTTCTCAGCGAGCTTAGCTTCGACGTCTGCCATCAAACGCTCAGCGCCTGACTCGATACCAGTTTTAATTACAGTTTCCACTTCTGCCTGCTTAGCGGCTTCAGCTTGTGCTGCTTCTGCAACTGCCTTAGCTTCTGCTTCAGCGGCTGCTTTTTCTTCGGCCTGCTTCATTGCGATTTTTGCGGCAGTCTCATCTGCTACGCGCTTCGCGAATGCTTCGAGGTCGATTTCGGGAGTTTGTACTTCCGACATATTGATCTCCTTTTGAACCGTTTCTTCGGTTTCATCCGGTGTGTCACTAGCTATTAATGAATCTTCATCCTTAGCCAGAGACTGACCGGCTAGATCTACACTATTTTTGAAAGTTTTTTTGAATTCATTATACTCTTCTATAGAGTTAAATGACTTCGCGAGCGAAAAAGTAGCTGCTTGGTTACAAGGTACCGATACTACTGATACTTCAAACAACTCAGCGTCCTTAATCTTTAATCCGTCGGTTTCCGTAAGGTAATCAGCATCCTTGACTCGGAAGCCGACAGAAAAAGCTCCAAGGATACCTTCTTTAACAAGCTGTGCCACATGATCGGGCGCAGATTTAGAAATTTTAGCCTTGAGTTCGAGACCGTTATCAGTGACTTTAAGTCCTGTAGCGCGTCCGATTGGCTTATTGTAATCGTGATTGAAAAGAATGATAGGATTCTTTTCGAAGTTGTTAAGACCACCTTTTGTCCAAGCAGTTGCGTCAATAGTATCACCAGCACGGTCAAAGTCACTTGTGCTAGCCATTCCGCAAATGTGAACGCCTCCGTCATCTTCGTCGAGGGCTTTAAAGGTAGACGTTAAATTGAAAATCTTTTCCATTACGACTCCTTCTTAACAGGTGCTGCTTTTGGCTTTGGTGCCGGAGCAGGCTTTGCCGGAGCTGTTTTTGGCTTAGGTGCCGGTGCCGGCTTGGGAGCAGAAGCAGGCTTATGGGCTTCTGCTGCATGCTTATAAACGTGAGGGTGGTATGATAGCATCATGCCGACCAACTTCGCCCAGCGATTATCAAAATCTTGACGCAATTCTCGTTGAAGAATTGGATTGTGGTCTACAATTTTTAAGTATTCCTGATGAGTAATATCAGGTTTAATATTATATTGAATTACTTGAGAGGCAAGTCTGTTTACCATCTCCATTTTAACTCTACGTCTAATCATTATTTTCTTCCTCTACGGGTCTACCGCCTTCGGCTGGGTTGGCTGCGCTACCTGCAATATTTGCTGGGACTCGTATATCTTCACAACCCGCCATTTCGTCAAAGTTCATTGCTACTCGAGCTTCGTTTGCTGTTAATATTCCAGAGTTTACGAGAGTAGAATAGTAAGCTGCTTGATCTCGTAATTCAGGCTGAAGTGCTGGAATATCGGTAACATCTTCAATAATTGTAAACCCAAAATATCTTTCGTATGCCTTTGAAATCTTTTCAATAATTGGCATAATTGTTTCTAAGTAGTAAAGTCGCATATTGGGACGAATATTTGCATTGTTCCCTGAGTCTAATAAAATTGGGGGAACGCCCAGCGCCTTTAATATAATTTTTTCGTTTTCTGCTATTGCTGCTTGAAAATCTAACTCTTTAAAGTTTACATCAGAGACAGAATCTATTTCTAGTCCACCGTCTAATACTAGAGGTCTACGGCCTCCGCTTTCTGGACTATAACGAGCACTCCAAGCTTGAATCATTCTCTCTTTAATTTTCTCTGAGAGGGTATTTGGTGATTTAAGAACAAGACCTGGAACAGCACCATTTTTAAAGAAATTATCTTGAAAATCTCGCATTCTCTTCATCAAAACCATTGTTCGAAGAGCGGGCTTGAGTCTAGAAACTCCTCTATAAATAGAGTAAAAAGAGTTTTCTTTAATATGAATAATTTCTGAGGGCTTAAAAACAGTTCCACCGTCAAAAGTGTAACTCTCAATATAAGTAGTTCCACTTGCAGTTATAGTCATTTTATTTGCTGGCAAGTGGTATAAGTGCACGCCATCAAAATAAATAAAGATATTTCCGTCAATAATGTAGTCTGTAATTAGATTTCTACGAAAGGAAGAAATATCTTGAAAAGGGTTTGGCTCTGTATTTAATAAAAGGTCGATTCTACTACCTTTTATTCCTTTAACGACGGGCATTCCTTTTGTTTGGCCCATTACTTTAAAGTTTACTTCAGAGCAGTCATCGACAACTATATTTACACCACGATTTACAATCTCTAAATCTTCGTAAGCTCTTTCGTAGCTGATAGTTTGCTCACGAGAAGGCTCCGTAGTATTTCTGTAGTAGGGCTGTATAGGGTTGAGTTTTTCTTCCTCAGCCTCCATATCTTTTCTACCAATTAGTCTGTCATACCATGCCATGCTTATCTCTTTGAATTTCTACCCAGCGCATTTGCTTTTTTGCAGTGCCTAAGCCTGGATTTCTGCCATATAGACGATGTAGTTCCATATGGTGTGAATGACAAAGAGTTACTGTTTCATCGTATAACTCTGTCCAATTTTCTTCTATAAACTCATCTCGCCAAATTACTATATATTCATCAGTATAGTGCTCTGGCCTTTCTCGTTGTTTTTTCTTCAACCACTCTCTAAGTAATGGGGCTAAAGTGTAAAAATGATGAAAATCGAGTTCCTTTGAGACACCGCAAATGTGACATTGGGCACCCTTATTATACTTTGATTTAGCTCGATCTCTAATATATTTTACCGGATCTCTTTTGAGCTTTTTCATTTTGAATTATAGCCTCTGTTAGATAAATTGTCAAACACTATTTTTCTTTGGTATCTCTAGAACCCGGTCTGAGTTGTTTCAAATGAATATAGTGCGTATCTAAGAGCATCTGCCATGTGCGATGCTCTATTATGTTTGGGTTTTTCTTTTGCTAGATTTGGATTAGGATCCCACTGGTATTGATCTAAACAAGATAATACTTCTGAGCATTTTTGGTCTACTAATAAAGTATCATTATCTACAATCCCTGCAACTTGTGCGATACCATCAAGTACAGACTTTTTGGCATTGATAGTAGATATATCATAATTTTGTGCAAAGTCAAATCGAGTTTGTTGTGCTGCAGAATCAATGTAAATATAATCAATATTCCATTTTTGAATCAAGTTTCGTATAACAGTAGCATGTTGTTCAGTGGTTTTTTCAGCATCTAAGTATTCATCTAAAACATAGTATTTTTGCTCATCCCAATCATAAGCTATCACGCATACAGCAGTTGGATCACGATACCCGACATCGAGACCAGCAAAAACATCCATGCGGCGAGTATCGAGCTCTTCATTATTAGTGACGCACTCTTCATGATTGAAGTTCCATATTTGACCTTCATACGTATTAAAATCCGCTTCGTATTCTTGACGAAACTCAGCGTCTGACATTGACTTACGAGCTTCACTAATATCCATCTCAGACATGCGGGGATTATCTTTATAAGTCGCTCTAATTGAACACCATTCTGGGAATTCATCGTTGAAGCCTCTATCGAAGAATTCTGCAAACCAGTTGTTCCTGCCTCGAGGAGTCGAGATAAAAATAGCTTTGGAGTTATCTTTATCTAGAGTGGGACGTAGTGCGACATTAAATGCATCTTTACCGTCTGCTAACGCTGCCTCGTCGAATATGATTAAATCATAACTACGGCCCACGCAGGAATCAACTTGGTTAACAGAACCCATTCGAACTGTTGAGCCATTACTCAATTCAATTACTTTATCTTTTGCATTATCTTTTGTTACTTCCAAGTCAAAATGTTTAATTAGATTTCTTTGTAAATCGAAAGAAATCTGAGACAAGGAGTAGTTAGGTGACATTATAAGAATGTTAGAACCGGGCACTAGTGATACGAGTTGCCCTATGATGTTGGCGATGTATGTTTTGCCTTGACGCCTTGAAACGGCGGCACAGACAAAGCGATACTTCGGATTATTGATCGCATTTATAATTGCTTTTTGCGAAGGAAGAGCTTCAACCCCCAGTAACTCTAAGTATTCGTTTACTGGTAGTTTTAGAAACCTTGTCTCAGATTGTAAATCAAAAATCTCGTCAGGAGTTATATCTCTCCGACTAATTTGTACTGCCATAAATTACTCACATACTTCAGAGTTTTCTGAAATTATAGTCCGTATTCTGCATTGCTCTCGCTCTACTAACTGTAAACGATCTTGCTCTGCTTTTGTTAGTTCTCGTTCCTTCATCTCATCTCGATAATATTTTGCAATTTGTGCATACCGAGTAGACTCTGACATGAGTAACCGATTATTTAAAGTTGTTTTCTCAACTTTCATCTCATGATTCTCAATGTAGATAGAGTTGAAAAATAAATAAACACCAAAGGCGGCAGTGATTATACTGATAACCAAACTAATAAACTTGCCACCTACTTCTATTTGCATTAGTCGTCCTGCTTGTGACTTGCTCCAAAATAGAAGCTAATTACTGCACTCACCATACCGCCTAGGTATCCTAGAACGAGGTTGATTACAGCTTCACTGTTTGCGTCAGGCGGTTGTATAGTTACTAAAAATACATAACCTGCAAAAGCTGCTACAGTGCCGAGTGCGATTGCTCGCGCGGTCCAGTCTTTACTATTACGTTTACGAGCGTCTTGAATATCGGCAGTCTCAAGAGCAAAGATGTCAACATCTAACTCTTTCATGCGAGCTTCAAAGTTTAGCTCTGCTTTTTTAATTTCTGTCAATTGCTCTGGAGTTGCTTGAGCTATTGCTTTTTCCAAGGCACGAGGGTCTTGGCTGTTTACTCCTAGCACTTGTGCAATTGCTGAGGCGGCAGTTCCTGCAAGAGGCCCGCCGAGTGCTGTAGCGATTGTAGGAGCTACGCTGCCTACTAAATTTGCGATTTTATCAAACTTCATATTTTAAGCTTCGCTCGTAGTAGCTTTATGGCTACATCTTGCGGGAAGTAGAACCACCAAAACTTCTTGTGTCCAAGCTTTGCCATTTCTTCCCAGGGTACAAACTTTTTAGTCCAGTTGTCCACCCACATATTCTCAAATCGTAGAACGGCGTGGCCTCCGCCGGTGTGTGTAATTACTCTACGAATTTGTGCTTTACCGGAAAGAAGATACCACCAAAACTTCCACATAGATTTCCCGCTAATTAAATATAGTAATGTAAGAGCATAGTCTTCGCAGTCTCCTACGTAAGGATGCTCTTTCATAATTTTCCAATGCTCTTTTCTAGCATACTGATCGAGGTCGTATTTATACGCCCAAGTGGAGTTGAGTTCTTCTACTTCTTTCTCAAACATCACCATTTTACCTTATCGGCCCAGTAAGCTGCCGACATTTTTCCTTTTGCGATATTCTTCGCGTGGCGCGCTTTAAAGCTGCGACGCTTTGCTTTCATTGCTGCACTCTCACCAGCCTTTGGCTTGCCTGCAGTCTTAGCTCCTTTTTGCCCAAACCGAATCGTTTTGATTTTGTCACCTACCTTTGCTACGACAATATGGGACTTCTTTGGGTGGTTAGGAGTACGACGAGGTTTGTTATACCCTTTTACCCTTGCTCGAGCTAATCGAGGATCACGCTTTTTACCTTTTCTTTTTGCGGGCACTTGACTTTCTCTTCTTCCGAGCATATGTAGATACATTTGTCGGCTTACCGCCTGGATTACCTGCGGCTCTTTTACGTCGTATTGCTGAACGCTTTTGTGCTTTGGTCATTCTTGCTGCTTTGGAGGCTGGAACACACTTTGGGTACTTACCTTTCTTTGAAGTCTTACGACCGCAGGCTTCATAACCCCCGCCTTTTTTTGGGCGGGAGATATCTACCCACTTTTCCTTGAACCACTTAGTGAGTCCACCTTGGGGCTTAGCCATTATAGCTTACCTGCGCCCCACTTACCCCATGCCCACCAAGCTACCATTCCTACTACAACTCCGATTACAAATTCCATATTATTTCCCCATGCGGTAACTACCGCCTCTGGCTTTGTAAGTTTTTACTAGCCACCCATTTGCGTAAGCTGAAGGATAAACTTTAAATTTGCGTTTGGCTTCAGCTTTTACTCGTGCATACAATTTTTTGTTTGTAGGCACAGGCTTCTTACGGCGAGCCTTACCTTTTCTTTTTGCCGGCACGTTTACGAGTCTTACTGTTGGTTCCACAAGGCTTACCGTTGTGATATTTTACTAAATCCATTAGTCTTCCCATTCACTTTCGTGATCTGACGAATCATCGTCGGTTTCTTCACCTGCAATCGCCTCCTTCATGGTTGTGTAGGAGCGCAAAGTTTCTAAAGGATCCATAGCTTTGTTTTGTCCACCAAGCCATTCTTCCATAGTAATTCGGGTTTTTACTCCATTATCGTCAACTTTATAAAAGCGACCGTATCTTTTTAAGTATCGCATACTTATCTCACCAGTAATGTAATAATTACTCCTGCAAGGAAAACAATTATGCTTCCGCTCGCGGTTATAATACGATTTTCGACTTTTTTCAAAACGTCTTCAATATCTTGAAGCCGATTAAAAGTAGTTTTCCATCGCTCTTCGCACTGCGCTTCGTGCTGTGCCATTTCAACTTCGATCTCTCGCACACGGTAGTCCATAGTATCGACTCGGTCTGCCGCATCAAGCATTCGTTTTGTCGGGTCAGTCTTTTCCATTGAGTAACTTTTCCATGAGCTTACCATAGTTACCTTGGCCAAAAGGCAGAGCCGCATCGTTTATCTGAACATTTGTTTGATTACGAATATTGGTGCTTTCTGCTTTCACAAGTTCGGCTTGGGCTTTAATTTCATCCATCCGCATTTTGTGTGCCATTGAGAGTAAATCTGCAAGATCCTTTGAAGAATATACGCCAGTCTCTTGGGCTTCTTCTAATTTGCTAGCTATCATCTCATCGAGAACTGTGGCAATATTATTCTTATTGCGATAGCCCATATCTAAATAAACCGTGTCAATATACTTCTTGACTTCCCTTTTGTTGAGTATATCAACAACCTTATTTTCAGCTACACCCATGAAATCACAGACAGCACGAATATTGCCGTACTGCAAATAACAGTTGGCAACTTCTAACCCTTCTGGGGATATGGTAGTTACTTCTTTAGCCATAGACCAATTCTACATGAGGAGGTCTAAAATGTCAAGAACTTTTTTTGGTAGGTTACGCTAGAATGCTACTCGCCAGTCTATTCCAATACTGTCATTATGAATAACAACCGCAGTTCTTCCTAGCGTTGCTCCTAAAAGGTATGGATTTACTTTGTCTTCCGGGAGAGACCCCACTCCCCAGTATAAAATTCCCATAGCTGCAAGATTAATTGCAATTGATTTATCTTTATGCGGAGTGCTCCCATACAGAACATTAGCTTCTCTATAACAATTACAAGGGTCGGCCAAAGCTACTCTTGTTTGTCGGTGGTCAATATAAGCTACAGTTCCGTAAGTAAGAAACAAAGCTTTTTCTTTGTTTGACCAGTCGTTAAAATGACGAAACTCTGCTTCTACAGACCCACTAAGAATCAGAAAGGGGATTATCAAGAGCTTTTTGAAGTGTTTCGCGAAGATCTTCATCAAGTTTATCCATATCCGCTTCTATGCGGTTCTCAAGATTTCGCATAGTATCACGAACATCTTTTTCAGTTTCACGAGTAAGAGTTGAAACTTCTCGTAACCTTTCGTCTATGTCATCTTGAATATCTTTAACACGAGCAGATGTTGAATCAGTTACTCGCTCTATTCTAGTAATATCATCGCGTAGAGAGGTTTTAATGTCTCTGGTATATTCTATCGCTTCGTCCAGCTTTATTTCAATTTCATTGTTTCGTGCTTCTATTGCGCCTACATCAATATTCTCTACGATCTCTTTCATATCCATGTAGTCTTTATAAAACTCAAAGCCGCCCCACAATCCTCCTCCGAGTGTAGAGAGTGCGGTAAGAACGACCATCATTTTGCCGCCCTTGAAAGTCATACCTGCAAACTCAATCTCCGCCATCGTCATTCTCAAACTGAAGTGCTCGTAAGTTTGCGAGTTCTGCCTTCAGTCTTTGTACTTCGAGTCGCTCTCTTTCAAGTGCGAGCTGGTACAGTGTATTACAGTTTATACGCTCTTGAGGTCCGTCAAGAGGTATTGTGATTCTTGCGTAAACGCCTACGTTTCGGTTATAGTCGTTAAAAGATTGCTGACCTACGATATCGTATCCTGGTTGGTCAAGTAATCCTACGACGCCGAACTCCAGATTTGTTGAGGACCCTATTGCATTTGAACAGTCTTTATCGCCTATACGAAATCTATCTGATTGGTAAGATGACGGAGACTGCGGTAGTGCAAGGTTCACAGATTGTGCCCATGCAATACTCGGAAATAACAATAGAAGTAATAGTCTCATTTAATCTTTGAACAAACCTTTGATGCTACAAGAGATCTTTGCGCAGAGCCACGCTTGAGCTTTGACTGTGTGCAGATATATGTAGCCTTGTTCTGGTCTTCTTCACGCACAAATATTTCAATGTGCGCTCTGCCCAGATAGTCAACTTTTTTCAAGTCTCCTCCAGTTGCAATAAAACTTACTGGTTGCATATCCGCATCAAAGACCTCTACCTTGTAAAAGCTAACATCTTGACGAGCATTCCAGAGTACAACATGAGTGCTCATTACTCCCGGTATATACGAAGGAGTAAGTTTTGGGTATGTAGGTGTAAGCTCGTGGGCCATTGCTGACCCACTTGCAAGTAGTAAAAGTAGTAGCGCTCTCATTAGAGAGGAATACACTCTGCCAAAATAACTGCTGTATAATTACCAGCAGGCAAAGACTTTGCAAAACCATAGTCCGCAGTTGAAGAAATCTTAAACCACGTGCTTCCAGCAACGCTCATGTTGTACTCATGAGTGTTATTGTAAGTTACTTTGTTTGCGTCATAATCTGACATAAGTGTGTCAGATACTTCCGATACGTTTACGTCTCCGACCCAGTTTACTACATCGCTCAATGCTGGCGCTGAAGAAAACTCTACTGGATACGAGATTACAGCTTTGTAGAAGTCTGCTGCAATTACATCATATCGAATAACTGGCTCAACACCGCCGTTCTGTGGGTCAGTAGTAAGCATATTTGGACTTGGGTTTCCGAAGACTCCCGATGTATCAGTCATAACAATACATTTAGAATCTACAGTACCATTAATCTCTGTCTGTGCCAGCGCCCCAGTGGCCGCTAACGAAGCTACTGCGGTTGCGAGTAGTTTTTTCATTAGTCTCTCCCCCTTACATAAATAGTAAGGCTATGATAAAACCTACGTTAAGTCCAAGAGAACAACACAATAAAAAGTCCTGTTTGAACGAGTAGGGAATCATTTCTATAATTTTATCTTTCATATTGCAAGTTTACCATTTCTTCGTGAAGAAGCTGTTGAGCATAGTTCACTCTACGTCCTTGTATATTATCTTGAATCTCGCCGCCGTTTAGCTTTATAGTTTCAAGATATTCACCCCCATCCAGAGGGTTGTAATAAATAACAGGAAGCACTTTGTAAAGCTTTGCAAGTTTTGCTGCTTCTAGTGCGTCATCTGCCAGCTTTGGATTCGTTCCATCTCCAAGAACTTTTTCAATAGCACTTTCAATAGTGCTTTCTCTTTGTCTTCGACGGCGATCTTCTTCTTCTTGTTCTTGGTCTATTTTTGCTTGCTGCTGCATTTGTTGCATAACAAACTCATCATTTAGTGGATCAACAAAGGGTATTTCCGGGACTTCCACTTCTTCTTCATAGCCCGGACAACTTGGATCACTTTGCGGATCAAAACAAGTATCATATTTATAAGTATAAATTACGCTGGTATCTTCTACAGAACCAACACCTGTCCAAGTAATAGAGCCATCGCCCCAGTAGTCGGAAGTAATATTTGGTAAGACAAATTTACGTCTTATAGTATTACCTGGCTGCCCTGTCCAGTTATCTGCAAATTGAAAAATATATCCGTCACCCTGTGCGTTCTCATTCTGAACATACACAATCATTTCATCTTCTGCATTTTTAACCGTAGTATACTGGTAGACAAGCCCGTTTACTTCTAGCCCTGTATAAGCTGGAAGAACATTTGTCATTACCCAGTTTAATCCGGTAGCAGTGCTGGTTCCGTATACTATTTCAGAGTGCGAGTAGGAGCAAAAGCAAAGCGCCCACGCCCCCAGCACCGAGCAAAGTCTTTTCATTCTTTGTCAGCTGCTTCTCTTTTACAGAGAAGTCTTGGGGCTCTTCAGCATCGGCGGTCTCCCAAGCTGCTTTTGCTTCTGCACCTACAAGACCATCCTTTGGGCAGGGGGTTCCTGCATTCATCATTGCATCAAACACTCTTTGATCTTGGCACATTACAGATACTGCTGCTACTTTCATACCCATATCGTATAAAGTTTTGGCATTTTTCAGCATTTCACAATTATCATCTGTAATTTGTGTGCCGGTTGATACACCGAGTATCTGAGTTTGCACCGCACCCGCTACGCCGAAGGTGCAGAGGTCGGAGTTAGACGTATTTATAGTAGGGCTAATCGCCGAAGGAGGTGGCGATTTCAGAGTTGTAGTCGTCTGAGACGTCACTGTAGATTCAGTAACGATTGGATCCGCATTGTCTTGTGCGAACGCTAGAGTCGACAATAATGACCCAAGTAAGATTGGATAGAGTTTTCTTAACATGAAAACTTTAGTGCGCAGAATGCGTCTTAGCTAAATTATAGCTCCCCCGAGTATTTGTATATTATGCCACGAAGGAGGTGGGATGTCAAGATATATTTTTCATTTTGTGAACTCCATCACAAAATTTTTTCTAGCCTAACCATGAGGGCTTTGTCGGCCAAGTAACGTTGTCTATAGAATTTATAGTTGACATATCAAGATTTGCGGGCAGGTCCCTTAGCGCGGTGCGATATGTTTGTGCTTCTGTTTGTTGAGCCTCTGTAAGCGGGCTATCCGAAAACAGTGCCCAATCGCTTTGAAAAATTCTTTTATTTCGCTCTTTTCGAATATCCTCTAACAAAAGGTCGGAGTCCCAAGTCCAAGTTCCGTTTACCCAAGAGGCGTGCCTATTCGGTTTTGCTTGTCTACTTATCCAAGCATTTGCTGAATAGCTCCAGCACTTTGTGCTCATAAAGTTTCCTGCATCTGCAAGAGGCTCCATTAAATGCCTACAGTTTAAGCCGTCTGCTCCAACTCCTTCTGCAGGGTTGTTATCGCCCTTAGCGGGTTTTATAAAACGAATGTCTCCGTGGTCATCCACGTAGATTAAATAGTGTATCATACTGATCCTCCTTCTCCGAGTAGTATAGGGTTATAATTTGATAGAAAACTTGCTATTGTTCCACCTTCAAATGTAAGATTAAAATAAGATTCAAAAAAGATACCGTCGTCAGTTCCTGAGTCTCTAAAACAGTATTGTATATAGAAACCGTCTCCGCTATTATCAATAGCTGTCGTGTCCATATTCGCATATTTTCGACCATCGGCAGTCAGAGGGCTTGATAAGCTTATCTGTCCATTCACCTGAGTACTCGGAATATAGTCAGTTAGGTTAAACCCTCCATCTCCAGTAAACTGCCCGGAGTCAAAAGCAAGGTCTCCGTCTGAGTTGAATATTTGAAGTCCATACCCGCTTGAAGCAGTAAGCTCTGAACAAAATCGTCCTTTAATTACTTCCATATTTACTGAACTGCCGCTGGTGTCTTGAAAAGTCCGAGTAACCGAACCTGTAGCGGTAGTGATAGATAGCCCAACAAACACAATTCCACCCCCTGAAGCAGGACGAGCAAATACTAAGTCCTTTGATCTATCATAGGTTACAGTGCTTGTAGAACTAATTTTGTCCGTTACAATAAATCCAGAATCTGTGTAATCCGAATTTATTTGTAGGCTTCCATTCCCTGTAAGTATCTCAATTCCGTAACCCATATTAAAACCTTATTCCAAACATTGTCTGTGAAAAAGCAGCATTACCGGCATTTGTCACTCTAAATCCAGTAGCCTCATAAGTAACTATTAAAGCGGCATTCCCGGGAAGAAATAAAACATCTGAGTTTGCAGACGTTAAATCTGTCATATCTGTAGTAAGTAACACGTTATCATTGCCACCTCCATTCGCTGAGAAAGCAAAAGTTGTTACATCTGTTACTCTTACAACATAACGAGTAGAGGGGGATAGAACTTTTGTAATTCCGTTCGTATCTCGAACTTCGACGCCATAAGTGGCAGATCCTCCTGAAATTGGGCCACCTCCGCCTCCAGAAGCCGCTACAGTCGTCACTACAAATGTTTCTTGTGCAAATGTTCCTGTTCCAAGAGTTACTGTTGCAGTATGCGCGGTGCTATTCGAAGCGGAAGAGGTTAAACGAGCCTGTAAAGTTTGATTATTTTGTATTGTTCCAGAGGAAACAAAGCTTCCTCCATTTATGCTAATTCGAGGAGTTCCCTGTCCGCTTACGGAAACAGAAACATTTCCGCTAATTCCTGTAATTGTTTCTGTGTTTGAAAGTGTAAGAGTGCTTACTCCTACGTCATCTGCATCACTAAAATTATAATCGTCCGGTGAAGTGTCCTGCGCTGTAGTAACGTTAAATGTATCGCTTTTCGAAGGAGACCCCGCTACGATTGTGATATCTGTAGAGGCACTTGGAGTGGTCGAAGCTACTACTCTACAGTGTACGTATTCATTGTTTACTGCAGTTTTTGCTGTAGTAGTATAATCTCCCGCTGTTGTAGAAGGAGTGGCAGAGGAAGATATATAAAAACCTCGAGTTCCTGTTCCAAAGGGACTGGTTACATCGATAGTAGCATCAATTCCCGTAAATTGGTCACTTGCATAGTATGCAACTCCTCCTGTAGCAGTAGGCACATCTGTAAAAGATAGACTATCAATTTCTGTATCTGATGCTGCATTGTCCCACGTTACTGTTACGTTTGCTCCACTTGTAGTTCCGAAAGTATTTGAGCTGCTCCATCTCCATTGAGTATAACCTGATCCACTAAAATAAGTATAAGTTGCCGAACTTCTATTATAAGTAGTTGAGCCTACATCCATACTATCCCAGCCAGAGTTTGCTCTATTTCCTGTTAGCTCGAAAACTATCTCTCCGGCACTAACACTATAATATAGGGATCTCACATCTGCACCAGAATACAACGCATCAAGATTATTGTCTGTTGTTGCAGACTGAACAGGAACACTGTTTGCTATATCTCCCCAAGTAGTGCCATATCCCCACGCGGTAGTATTGCTTTTAACAACGAGCGGCTCTACTTGTACATATTTTCGGGTTATCTCGGGCATACATATGCCTCCCAAGATAAAGGAGTATCATCTACGGAAAAATGAACCACCCAGTTTATTACGTCATCTATAGACGATATGGGAGCAGGAAGCCCAAAGTCTGGGACGAGTTCGTCAAAATAACAAATTGATTTAGATACAATTTCCATAGTCTCTCGATTATACTCTACTGAACCTCCTCGTGTTCCATCAGGCACATGAAAAGTTTCCGTTCCATCAGAATGAATTATATGCTGGTATATGCCACTACCTTCTCCTACAGGATACGGGCCTCTTTTCCAAAACGCAGTTTTATCCGAGTATACATAGGTACGAAAAGGGAAGCCATAGGCGTATGGAGTTTCTAGAGGGTCATAGTTTCTGCCACTCGCTATGATTACATTTTCTTTATAGATGTGCGTATACTCTTCGACCCCGTTAAAGTTATTTACTAAATGGTTATCCAGTCGAATGAGGTGGTCTGAAGTTAGTCTGTTCATTATTTCTCCGTTACGACCATTGATCCGCCATTGCTGCTGCGATTCCAAAAAATGTTACGCTGCGCTCGTGGCCTTGTCCGCCACCAAATTTATCATAGCCTTTATCGCTTTGATTACTCCAGCGAGGCTTTCCGTCAACCATACGAGGTTCTATATACTCCGTTGGTTCTAAAAAAGGTAAACCCCTCAGCCACAAGCCCGTCTTCTTGCTAGCGTCATCTCCATAGTTATAGGGCTGGACATATTGGGGTTTAGGCATAAAATCGAGGCGAGTATTGATACAGCCTACAGGGTTCTCAATCGCCATTTTCTCTACTGGAGCATTCCAGATTTTAGTTATAAACTCTAACGCTTCTTCTGTTTTTTCACTTCGTCCCGGAATCTTTTTGTTCCAGTGTAATCCCGATGAAGCAAGATAAGTGCAGGGAGGATGCATAATAGCAAGGTCCCAGCTATTTGAATATAAAACATCTAAAACATCTCCTTGATAGTGAACTCCGTAAGGGCTGTCACTCGGAAGAAGATCGCAGGATACGGCGTCGTGGCCCATCGCATTGAAACAGTCTCGAACAGTTCCGGAAAATTCACATCCAACTAATATTTTCATAACTCTATACTTATGATTGTTTCTTTTATAATATCTTCTAAGTTGCCGTCTTCTTGGCGCACCACAAGTCTGTCCGACTCGGGGTGGTCAAATATAATTTTACCCTCGACTTGCAGAACCTGTCCTGTTTTCCAGTGCTTGAATAGAATTTTTACCATATGGGAGTAATTATACTTTAATTTCAGCTACTTTGTCAAGGCCTGTTTTTGCTTAGGTCCTTGAAATTACCCAAAGTTACACGTGTGGGGGTGCGCGCGCTAAAAAATTTTGTCAAGGTCTAAGAACCGCCCTGGCTCTAGCATGAGGCCCGGGATAATGTCAAGCATTTTTTTGTGATAAATTCACAAATATTTTTTCATCCTGGGGGTTGACGTAGGCCCGGAGCTATGCGAGAATGTGTCCATCAACTAGGGAGGCTATGCCCATGGATATTTTACTTTTAATTGCAATCACTTTCGCGGCGGGCGTCGTCGGCGGGCTCGTTTTGGCTGACGCGTTTGACCTCGAAAAAATGTGAAATATTTACGTTGACTTTTATGGGATTTTCCCTTACTATATAACCTCAATCAATCAATAAGGAACTTGCTTATGTCTAACTATACCTCTGCCATGGTCGCTCGCATCAACGCGGAAGCGCCTCTCAATCTCGCCAAAGCGAAAGCGCTTGCCGAAGAATTCGGCAATGTGACCTATCGTTCGGTCATCTCTAAGGCGCAGAGCATTGGCGTTGAATACG
>Ga0213867_1000229_pt1 | contig 25922 bp, 42 predicted proteins | sample PICome_12_FD_160120 | JGI IMG/M metagenome (GOLD analysis project Ga0213867, IMG submission 160120) | Coastal seawater microbial communities near Pivers Island, North Carolina, United States - PICO540 | ecosystem: Environmental > Aquatic > Marine > Coastal | place: USA: North Carolina... | reverse complement strand
TGGGAAGTGTACTTTCTCGGCGGTGTCTGCGTCACCTCCACCTCCAAAGGTCAAGGTGATTTCCCCGTCGCCGTCGTCGGTCAAACTGCCGTTGGGCACGTTGATGGTGGCCACGCTCAACACGTCGGGCGAGCCGTCCAGTTCACGCACCCGGAGAAGGCCCCGAGCCTTGAACGATGGCGTATCGCTGCCTTCGGGTTCAACGCCTGTCAAGGGCGCGTTGCACGAGTCGTAGGTGTAGGGGACCGAGATAGCGATGTCAAGCAAGCACCCAGCAAGGGCGTTGCTCTGTGACTCCTCCAAGGGTGTCACCGAGGCGTTGACGAGGTCGTAGTGGAACCCGAACTGGAAGATGTTTCCTCCGTTCTGGATGTCGGCCAAGATGTCCTCGGCCACCTGCTCGGCGTTCGAGATGTTCTCCTTTTGATATTCTACCTTGTCCGCCTTCGAGGGAGGCAAGGACAAGATGTAGACTTCGAGGTTGTAGGTCTTGGCTTTGGGTGAGTTGTAGTCCCCACCGGTGTACACCAAGTGAAGGAGCGGGTACTGCTCGAACTTCTCCAAGTCCACGTCCGAGGGCGAGCCATACGAGAACGTCTTGATGAAGAAGTGGTCGTCGCAGAACTCCTGAAACTTGGAGACGATGTTGTTGAATGTAATCATGCGATGCGGTTCTTACTGGCTTGCTCTCTTTTGAAGTTCAAGTCCTTGAGGTAGGCGAGGTGGGTGAAGGCGTGGCCAACGGGTAGCTTCGTGACCGCATCCATTTTAAGAATGTCCTCACCGGCCAAGGTGTAGAGGACAGGATACCATCCCCACTTTGCAGCAAACTCGTCACCTCCTGAGTCTTCTGAATTAAAGAGGACTGCAAAGCGTTGAGTAGTTTCTTTTCGGTACTCCAAAAAAAAAGCAACGCACCTGCGACAAGGGGAGCTGGCATATCGAGGAACACGTCGGCGTCCTCTTTGGCCGTGTACGGTTTGATGGAGTAGCGGTCCCCCCACTTCCTCTCAAGTGGTCGGTACAAGATGCTCATGGCCTTGTGCGGCGTCTTCCAAAAGTCCGCCGTATACGTCTCCATATCAATCCACTCTCCCGCGCTGAACTCGTCCCAGTCCGGGACAAAGCCGTACTCAACTCCTCCGAGTTCAATGATTTCTTTGTGCTGGGCGACCTCGTTGGCTTGCAAGTTGTCAAGGTGTGCGTTGGCCTCCACGATGAGTTTGTGGGGCATCTTGCGAAGCTCTGCGAAGGAGTGGCCCGTGACGGCATGGACGCGCTTAACGGGGTCGGTTTCCGTTTCGAGCGTCATAAGGTCACGCAAGGTGAGGTCTTGGAAAGTGGCGGGGAGGCGCAGCTTCATATCTGAATGAGTTGAAGAGGTTTGATTCCTGAAGTTATCCGAGGGCGTAGTTGCCGAAGTTCGGGTTCGTTTGGTTCCACGTCACGGCGTAGCGTGAAGCGTCCACGAAGTGGTTGAAGGCGTCGACGGGCTCGTTGAGTTGGCGTCCGTTCTTGTCTTCCTTGTATTTGTAGTTCCGGAGTTCTTTGATGCCGTTCACGCTGCGCTCGGTTATGAGTAGCGGACGCGACCGGAGGAAGTCGATGCCCGACCGAACAGAGTCTGGGCCTTTGCGAGCTGGGTGTATGTTGAAGCCGTGGCCGTGTATCTCGTCAATTGACTTGGGCTCGGCTGAGTCTGCCACGACCATCGCTTTTCCGATGTCGGCGTCTCGAAGTGTTTGGGCGATGGCCGCATTCGTCAGGCCCGTAGCGTAGCAAACCTCATCGAGGCAGAAGCCGTGGCCGTCGGTGTAGACCTTGACGATGGCCGTGGGGTCGTTGGTATATCCAAAGTCCAACCCGAGGTTGAGTAGTCGCCACCCTTCCGGCACTTGTGGCACCGCCTTCCAATGGGTGAGGATAGTCGCACGGGAGACCCCACGTTCACCCAACCCGTAGACGCGCCAGTAGTCGTGGTCGGCTTCCTTGAGTCGTTCAATCTCTGCCACGGTTGACTCAGGGAGGAAGGGGTTGTCTTTGTAGGTCGTCTTGAAAAACTCGTGGTCCTTCCGGGTCAACACGTGGTCGTATATCCAGTGAAACTCATCCGAGGGGTTGTAGTCGATGATTGCACGCCCGGTGGTGCGGAGCATGAGTTGGCGCCAGTCTTCCAAGGTCAGCTCGTTGGCTTCGTTGACGAATAGGATGTCACGCTTGCGTCCCCTGACCTTTTGCGGTTGGTCAACGGAGATGAACTCGACCATGTTGCCGAATAGGATGTACGTGGCTTCGCTCTTGTTGTGCAGGTTCACGTCGTAGATGTCCTCCCGTTCGAGTATCTCGAAAAAGTCCCTCATCACCGAGGCGCGGATGGCTGGGAAGGTCTTGCGTGCAATTGTGATGACCGCCCCGGAGTTCTCGTTTCGGTGGCACAACTCAATGAGAGCCGTGAGTATGGAGTACGTTTTACCGGAGCGCGTCCCTCCTTGGTGAACTTGAATCTTGGCGGGCGAGTTCTTGACGTGGTAGTATGTGGCGGGTTGCCTCAAAACATTCGTAGTTGTTGCTTGTGTTTCTCAAGGCGAGTGCTTGCCGCGTTAAAGTACTCCTTGTCCAGCTCACACCCCACAAGGTCAAATCCGAGGTTGTGGCAAGCGATGGCAATGGAGCCGCTGCCAAGGTGCGTGTCAAGGATGCGGTCGCCCTCCTTTGCGTAGTTCATGAGGAGCCACTCGTACAACTTGACGGGCTTTTGGGTTGGGTGGATGCGCTTTTCCTTTGCATTAACAGCTCCGAACCCTATCCACGCCATGTGAAACAACCTACACCCTTTTTTGAAACTTGTGTAAGCCAATTCCGCGTCGCTAAAATCGTTTATTTCGTCAAACCTCTTTTTATACCAAACAACCCAGCCACTTGACGGAGGCATCATGCCAAAGTGATTTGCGCCCCATATGATTTGGTTTTTGCTTACGCGTTTAATCTCTGAAAAATAGTGCGGTTCAGGTGTTGCGTTGTCCCATTCTTCGTTGCCTCCATACTTTGGCGGACGGCGATTTTTCCACTTGCTGGTTTTTGCTCTTGCCCTTTGTTTGGTTTTTTTATTTGTTTCTCCCAGTCCGTATGGCGGGTCAACAATGGCAAGCTCAAAGGCGTTGTCCTCGCAGGTGGCGAGGTACTCCATGCAGTCGACGTGCCGGAGGTCAATCATGACACCGAGGAGTCGTCAGACACAAACCACGAGAGGGGCTTCTTCTCGGCCACCTCAATCTCTTGGCGCTCAACATATCCCCGCCCCTTGCCTTTGGTCTTCATATAGAAGATGGTGGCCGCCGGGTTGCCTTGTGAGATGAGTTTGTGAAGGTGGTGTTCGGCAAAGTCCAACACGACCTCGGGGAGGTTGTCACACGCTGCCTTATACGCTGGGTCTTCCTTGAGCCATCGGTAGTGTGTGTTCCTTGAGATGCCACACGACTCACAAGCAAGCTTCACGATGCCCAATGCCTTTGTGAGGGCCTCGACCATGTTTGCCTTTTTTGGTTCCAGAGTGTCACCCCCTGTCACGGAATCATCTTCTCGCAGTGCTTGCATTGCTTTAGTTCTTTTGGTTCGTCTTCGCTTGGTTTGTCCCACGCAATGTTCATACCCCAGCTCTGCAACTCTTCCGGGTCTGAATTGTTGGCGACCATGTCCCAGTCCCACTCTCCGGCCGGGATGTTGGCCTTGTACATCCACCGTCGCTTTTTTTCTTCGTCATAGTCTCTGACATACGCCGGAATGTGAGTCCACCCCAACGCAACACAGGCTCGTAGCCTTTGGTTTCCGTCTATGACTTCACCGTCCGGTGTTACGACGATGGCGTGGTGCTCCATGAACTCAGGGTCTTCGGCAATTGAAAGCATAAGTTTCTCCATTGCGTTTTCCCTGATTGCCCTTGGGTTATTCGGACTCGTTCTGAGCTTGCTCGTCTCTATAAGCGTCGGCGGCGTTAAGGACATTGCGTAGGGTTTCTCTGATGTGATAATCTGACACGGCGAGGTTCAAAAGAATCTCCCACGAGTCGTGGTCTTTGTGGAACACTCCAAAGTTGGCGACGTCGGCCCCGGTGTCCTTTCGTGTGAACACCAAGAAGTCGTCGCTCTCGTTGAGCATACGTTTAACTTTTCGGAGGGTCATGCTTGCAAAAGTTTGAGCCATTTCAGGCGAATTTGTGCGTCAACGTCCAGGAGGTTTGTTGCGGCCTTGACTGCGTACACGCTTGTCGAGTGGTCGCGCTTGCCCAAGAGTTGTCCAATTTCTCGGTACGTCCATCCTTGGTCCTTGAGGTACTTGCTTATTAATTGGCGGGCCTCGACGTAGTCACGACGTCTGACAGGCCCAACTACTTTTTTCCAAGGCACTCTTACCACCTTGCAAAAACGGATGACTTTTTGCACGTCTGTGTTCCTGTCAGATAGTCCACGCGGTGCGTCTTGCAGGTAGCCTACAACGAGCCACGGATTCATGCTTTCTTTTTGCTCCACTCTTTCGCGCATATCGCCATTCTTTGTCGTTCGTTCTTGTATTCATTCACCATTGTCTCGTCGCTCATGCAGCGGTTGAGAAACTCGGTCATCTTTTCGTCTTGTTCAGGGCTGGGTATCGGCATCGTGTACGAGGTCTTTGAGTTGTTTGAGTAGCTTTCTGTTACAGGCGGAGCATCCGCTGGCGCGTTGTCCTCCGAGAAATTTGGTCGACAAGACGTTGAGTTCCTGTTTTGTCCGGTCTGCGTTGTCACGTTCTAGAAATTCTCGGATGGTCTCGATGTCTTCGGAGCTGACTAAGGCTTCCCACTTATCGAGCGGACACGATGCCACCTTGAGTTTGGTTTTCGCTGGCATATAGCACCCGCACAAAGGCGAGTCGGTGAAGGCTTCGGTTACGAGAGGTCCACAACTCTTGGTCGTGGTCACGTAGTGCTCGCATCCTTGGCAGATGGCGAGGCGTTCGGCTCTAGTTTTGGCGTTGACGAATAACACGGCGGAGTCTTTTTTTGCTTTGTGAGATGGACTGATATAAGACGTCTACATGGATGCCGCTTTGTCTTGAAACTTCGGCCATGCTCCACCCGTCAAGATATAACCCCAAAACGTTTCTGTCAAACCATGACAGGTGATTGGTCATGATGAGGGCTTCTTCCTTGCGTATCATCTCGGTCAGGTCGTAATCGCTTACGAGGGTCGTAGGTGTTGCGTCCTCGATGTGATACAACTTGCGAAAGCTTGACACGCTGGCGTGAAACATGGCGCGGTGGAAGTAGCCGGGAAGGTTGTTTATCACCTCCTCTTTGTGAATGCGTCGTTCGCATTCGAGGTAGGTGTGGTGCACAAGGTCGTTTGCGTCACGGTGCAGACGAGAGGCGAGGTACACCAACTCGTCGTACTGCTCCGAAAACCAATTGTCAAAGTCCCTTCGTGCTCTTGAGCTCATCGACTTTTCTCTTGTAGTGGTGGTATAAGGCTTCGAGTTCGTCGCGGGAAAACTTGCGCGTCTTCTTGGACTCAATCATAATGCTCTCCGCAGTGCCCTCCCCGTACTGCTGGTCAAGGTGTATAGAAAACCGGTACTGCTCTCCAGACCTGAAGCCGTTACAACGTTTGCACTGGAATTGGACATTGCCTTCCGCGTGCCATCGAGTACTCATGCACGCCCGGCTCATGAAGTGCCCAGCGTCAACCTCGGTCCAATGTCTCACCGCTCCGCACGTATAGCACTCGCCCATGCCTCGGTGGTCACTCGCCCGAAGGCGGACGTACTGGCTGAACACCGTGTCCACCTTCTTCACCATCGCGCTCCGGTTTGTCGTTCGGGTACGGGATGTGTTCCCACCGCCCGTTCTTGACCGGGACTCGTTTGATGTCTGCCCCCTTTTGGAGTTCTTTGGTTTCCGCTTCACGACGTTTCTTGTAGTTCTTATACAGGGCGTCCAATTGGTCGTCGCTCAGGCGGTCGGGTGCGTGCTTCTTCAGCTCGTTCCAGTTGCCCTCCCTGACGGCGGCTCGTTCGCCTTCGTACTGCCTGAATATATCGACTAATTCGGGAAGTTTCAAACGCTCATATCCGGGGCGGTATTCGCCCGTCTTGAGGCGGTGCATGATAATGGCCCATTCTTCGAGCTTCATAGCTGGGAAGGTGTCGCGGAGATGGTGGACGGCGTCCAAGATGTCACGGTCGGCGGTGATGCCTTTGTTGTAGTCGAGGTAGCCCAACGTCTCTTTCAACAAAATGATTAGGGTTGCCTCGGTCTTTGCGGGTGCCTCTCGGTACGCCACGAGTACATTGGTGCCTTCACGCCATGCCCTCTCCGGACTCATTCGCGAGGCGTCGGAGATGCTCTGCAATGAGCGAGCCGTCCGAAGGGCCAAGTCTTTTGGTTTCATTCTTTTGGTTTTTGAGGGGGAAGATACCTTGCCATCCGTTGGCGATGCTTTGGTGAATCATTTGTATGGCCGTGGCCTCGTCCCCTTGTGAGTCGTTTTGGAGTTTGTGGAGGGCGGCTTGCTCTCCTCGCTGGGTGTACTTCTTGGTTCCGCGTTCGCGGCGCTCCGTTATCCATACGTCCCAAGCGTCTGCAAATTCCTTTGAATCGAAAGGCAAGACCACCTCCCTCTCTTTAGTTGTGTTGTTCTTTGTTCTTTTACTTGTATTAGTAGAGGTATCATTTGGGGATGCTGCCTCCCCATTTTGGGTACTCTGCCTCCCCATTTTGGGGATGCTGCCTGCACGGGTAGTAACGCAACGCACTCGTCCATTGAAAGTTACCTCGACAAAACCACGGTCGGCCAGCTTGCGCAAACTGCGTCCGATGGTGTTCCGGGAAATTCCGTACTCGGACTGGATGGTGTCGTTGGACTTCATGAACGAGCGCCCATTGCCCGTGAATGAATCTATCTCGGCAAGCAACGCCTTCTCCACCAAGGTCAGGTCTTTGTCCAACCATATCTCTGCGGCAATCCACACGCCCTTGAAGTTTCTTTCCATGACTTACGCTTTCAAATGCTTCTCGACATTGGACAAAACCTCCTTCGAGTCGGCACAATGGTATTCCGCTTGGCTGGTTGGCAGCCACTCGTCGTTCGGTTTCTTTCCGTCCCAAGTGGTGTGCTTAGTGTACTGCACGATTCGGACGTGATAGTATGTTTCTTTCATCGTTTGCAAGTTATAGTCCACAATATCCAGCGTCGCACCCCCACTCCTCAAATTCGATTTCGACTTGAGGGCGGTGTTTGGAGATGTCCTTGTACGACATCTCACTTTTCCACTGCGCACCCTTTATATCTTCCATGTCCATAAACCACTGCATCTTGTTTGGGTGCAAGTCAAACATCTTGCGCAGCGTCAAGGGATTGCGGTGAAAGCACCCGACGCAATTGTTCTGAGTTGCAAAACGGACGGGCTTGTCTTTCCAGTAATTGACAACCGCGTCGCGTCGCACGTTGTCGTCAATCATGGGGAAAACCGGCAGTTGCCACGGTTTCTTGTTGTATGCCCTCAATCCGTTGTCGTCGCATTTGTCAAGCATACGTTTTGCCCGTGCCTCTTCGCCAGCTCGAAACCCGATTTGCATTTTGACCGGGTCTCCGATGGTTGCTTTCCACCAATTGAACATCGGCTTAATTTTCATAAGCTCGGTGCAGTGTCTCCACGTAATGTTTGGCAGGCTGTTTTTTCTTAGGCGGTCGAACGGCTTGCCTACGACCCAATGCACTTCTTGGCTCAAATGTTGCTCTAAGTCGAGAATCGTGTGCAAGATGGTGTCGTCTTCTGCCGTGGCAATGAACTCACGCCCAATTCTGTCGCTCACCATTTGCACCAACTTTGCGTCTTTGGGTGTGCAGCGTCGGTCTTCGATGCAGACCAAGGCAAACACAAGAAAGTCGCTGGGGTAGTTGGCGGCAATGTAAGCGGAGGACTGTCCCCCGCTCACGCTTGTTACCGTCCTCATGTTTCCCGTGTTGGCTCAAGCTCTTTCAACTCGTGCTCCCGGTACTCGACCTCGCCGTGAAGTTGTAGGTAGGTCGTGTTCTTGGTCTCCACGATTTGCCGGGCGTGCTTTAGGATGCCGCTTGGGTTGTGCTTCATCCAGTTGCCCACGGTCTTCTCACTCACTCCCAGCTCTTCGGCGCATTGCTTTTGGGAGCCGAAGTGTTTTCGAATGTAGTCTTTCATGCCTTCTTGTATTTCACCAACCCCCAAAACAAGGTCACCTCGATATTGGGGTTTGTCTGTTTAATATGCTTGGACTCTTTTGTTGGTGCCTTCTGGTCAAACTGAATCGTCTTTTTTGTCGTTGGCTTGTTTGACCTGAGGTAGCCCTTTCGGTATTTTCTCTGCCTGACTGATTCGACGCTACGTTGTAAAATCTCCGCGGCCTCTTCATAGGTGACGCCTTTATCTTTTAGTTGCTTGAGCATCTTGTCTTCGTGCTCAAGCCAAGGTTTGTAATTTCTTCTCATTGGTTCTCGTATAGTTCGTCGAGCATCTTGTCTTGTTGGTCTGGCCCTGTGATGGCTTGGTAAGTTTCAGGCTCGGCGGACATGGAGGTGAACCATTCACCCCCCGTCCATTTGCCGACCGCGTAGACGTAGCCGTCACCCATCTTCCAAGCGCAGAGATACCAACCCTCTTCCGTTGGTGTTTCTGTCTCCCACATTAGACCTCCACTTCGTCTTTGATGACCTTGCGAGCACTCAGGGCCACCCGTGCGAGTTGCAACACGATTGAGTCGTAGTCCTTCTGGAAGGGGTCTCCTGCCGCTTGCATCGCACAAGCCACGGCCCAGCTTGCCACAATGCCTTTGACGTCGTTGTTGCTGCCTCCTTTTTGACTTGGGCTACCTCCACCACTGAAGCCGGGTTTGTCGAGCTTCAAGCGCGGTCCCCACTTGGTGGTGTTTTGCTCTTTCACTACGCACTCGTCACCTTCCTTCCACTTGTCTGGGGTCATTGCGTTGACCTCTCCGACCATGCCATTTTCGAGAATGACGTCGAATTTGTGAAAGGTCTTTCCGTTGTAGTCGAACGTCCCCTGTGGGGTGATGTTTTGAATTTTGGTTGTTTGTTCCATTGTGTTTTGGATTGGTTTAATTCTTTTCACCCGGTGGCCGGGTGGGATAACGTCAAGGGCTTTGTGTTTTGCTTCGTCTGCATCGACCGCGTTGAACTGTGCCTTGTCCCAGTCGTCGTGGTCGTAGCCTCGAAAGTAGGTTACTTCAAATCGAGGCATCGTGAGTACGTGTATTTGGCGACAGTGGTTTGCGTCCCCCACCGTGTCGGGACTTTGACGTCTGAGGAAACAATGTCGTGGCCCTCTTTGCGTAGGTCGCAAACGGTCGCAGCTAGGCGCGTGTTTCCAAGGTCTTGGATAGCCTGAAGGCTTGTGATGCTTCCGTAGTCTTCGAGGTACTGAAGAAGGCGTGTCTTGTGTGTTGGTTTCATCCGGAAATTGATTTTTTGAAGTCAGACCACAGGGAGTCAAACTTACGCTTGAACTCGTCCGCGTCGCGGGCCAGCTCTTGTCGTGTGAAGTTGGCCGTCCATTCGTTGAAGTCTTCCGCTGGTTGGTCAGGGTAGACGGTGTGGGAGATTCCGTTGGGCTTGAGGGTTTCGTGTTTCATTCGTATTCGTATTCGCACCATTCAAGGCACTGTGAGCAAATTGGGACGTCTGGGTCGGTGGGGGCTCCGCAACAATCGGAGAGGGCCCCCATTGGTAAGTCGTTTACCATTCCTTCTTGAGGTCAAGAAACAAGGCCATCTCTGCCCGGAAGTCGTCAATCTCTCCGAGGGTCATGTCTTTGAACTCGTTTCCGCGTAGGCGGGTGGCGATGTCGTAGGCGAGGTCTCGGCCTTTGGTGCTTTTGTTTTGCATCGTGTTGGGGGTTTGTGTTTCGTTCATGACCCAAAGATAGAACAAACTTTCCATCTACCAAACAAAAAGCGAACTTTTTTTACATGCAAAGAAAAAGGGCCCCCGACGTTTCGGGCGACCCTTCAACCTGTGATGAATGAAACACTATCCCTTGCCCTCGAAGAACGAGAGGCAGAGAGGGGCTATGCCAACCCCTGTCAAGACGATGCCTTCCCAAGATAGGCCATGCGTGTGTATTTGCCAAAGGGCTTCGGTAACAATCGCGCCCCCAATGGTTCGCTTTGCGCTCCATCTCTTGAGGTCGCCTTTCGTCTTGAACATCTCCGTGACGTCTAAGTTTTGGAGTATCTGGAACGCGGGCTTCATGTCGCCTCCCGGATGGTCCAGACGTAGTCGTCGCGGCGCTCTTCCAAGCAACCCCACCAACCCCCGAGCCGTGGCGTCGAGAAGTTCTTTTCCGTAGCCCAACCCGCGTACCTATCCCCCAACTTCTTATATGAGCCGAGGCGTAGGTGGTGCACCGTGCGTTGTTCCAACTTCATGGAGTTGGTGATGCGGTCGACGGTAATGGGGAGGTGCCACTTTTGGTGGTCGTGGCCGCGCACAATCAAATCCGCGTCCGGGAAGTCCTTTTGGTCGATGTCCGCTCCGAGGATTCCTTTCGAGCGCTTGGCGCCCCCTCCGTAGCCGTGGTGGTAATGGACATTGAATCGACGGCGGGCCGACCCGCTGCGGTGTGCTTGGACGACCAACCAACCCGCGTACCCTCCAACTTCAACGTGACCACCTGCCGCGTTTAGGATTTGGGCCACGCGGTCAATGGGGCTGACCATCATTCTCTTCTCGATGTTGGTTTCGTGGTTGCCCTTGGAGATGAACTTGATGACGTCGGCGTACTTGGCCAGCTTCTCTCCCACGTCTTGGATAACCTCGTCCACGTACACGCAAGACTTGTACTCCGGGCGTAGTTCGGAGTAGTTGCCACGAGGGTCGTACTTGCCCTGCATGAGGTCAAACAAGTCTCCAAAGATGAAGACACCCGCTCCCAGCTCTCGTGCTTCTTCGAGGTGACGATGTAGCCGCTCCCGGTCGCACTTCATGGCGTCGTAGTGGATGTCCGAGATGAAGAGAAAGTGTTGTTGTCCTTTGCGCTGCTCTACGTTGCAGTCGACGGCGTGGACGGTGCGGTGTTTACGGGTAAGGTGCATTAGCTATTTTCAGTAAACCCAAAGACAATTCGGCGTCTTCATCGGGTCGAGGTCGCAGTGAAGGAAGTCCTCGCCCACGCCTATACGGTGGAACCCGGCGTCTAACAACGCTTCAAGCATGAGGAACCGACGTTCTGAATTGGGAACCGCGATGTCCACGGCCCAGCCGAGAAGGTGGCTTGACTTGGGGCTACCTCCGACGGCCTTATTGTGAGGCACGCTGCGAAAACCAGAGGTCACAACCATAGGGAAACCATAGATGTCGCGGGCAATGTCCAACGCTTGGACCACGGCGGGTTCCATGAGTTCACCCGAACCGGGTTGGTCGGGCGAATCAAACTCGGACATCTTGAACCACTTGTACATTTAAAGTCCCTTTTTGGCCAACAACAACTTCAGCTCGTGGATGCCTTCGACGCACTCCTTCAACATGGCCTCAATCTTGCCTTGGTCAGACTCCAAACGGTACACCCGTCCCTTGAGTTTGGCCACCTCGCTATTCAAAGACACCCACACCCCAACTGCCGCCAGCAAGGAAGGTAACAAATTCAAGAGGGTTTCAATGCTCACGGCTTCTTTTCTTTTGGTTTGGGCTTCGGTTTATTCTTCTCCATCCACTTTTTCAGCGCCACGATGTTCTCTTGGCGTGTCAATCGTAGAAGATTTTGCGGGCCAAGTCAGGGTCGACGCGGTCGTGTCCACCTGAAATGGTCATTCCGTTTTGATAGTACACCTGCGTCTCTGGGCTCATGTCGGGGCCTGTGTTGCTCTTGTACTCTGGGAAGAGTGACGAGTTGTTGCAGAGATACTCCACAAGGCGCGTGGTGTAGAATTGCGCGTTCTGACGTGCGTTCTCGATTTCGCGGTGCAAGTCGTCCTCGCCAATTGCCGAAGTGTTCTCCGCCGTGCGAATGACGAGGCCGCCGTTGTCAAGTTTGACATACAAGTTGGGCAACATTTCAACCATGCTCCACCACACCGTCGCCTTTCTAACGTAGTCGTCCACGAGAGTCTCGTAGTCGCCCGTCAGTGTGTCACCAGATATGTCGTTTTTCAGCTTGTCCAAAAGGTCAGTTCCGAGGTACTGTTGAATGTATTTGTCTTGTGCCAAAATGATGGCCGGAACCATGACCGCATCTTCCACCCCGCCGTTGAGCTGGGTCATACGCTTCATGTAGTCCGGGTTGACAAAGAGAACTTCTGCGGTGAGTGCCATTTATACGGGTGTTGTCCAGTTCTTGGGTTCGAGAAAGCCGCGGTTCGTTTGCTCACGGGTGGGCTTGGCAACGCGCGGGTCATTTGTCGGCAGCGGTTCCAACCCTGCTTCACGCAAAATCTTGCGGGCGCGGTTGACGCTGATTTTCTTGTTGTTCTTGCGGAGGTAGGTACGACGCTCCCAGAAGTGCTGACACGACCCGCCCCCGTGGTAGAGGAAGAGGTCGTATGTGTCAGAGCCATTTGGCCCCCATCCGGGGTTCACGGCACGATTGGAAGCGGCGTCGATGTCTTCTTTCCTCCATACGCGGTCGCCAGCGGCCACCATGCGCTTACAAAAGTCCCGCGATTCGTTGCCGTTCTTGCCCGTTACTTTGGGCATGTAGGCGTATCTGACCTTCACGAGTTCGTTGTCTTGGTCTGACTTGGCTTGGGGCTTGCCTGACGGCACTCGGGCGAAGTTCCAGAGGGCATCTTGTGTGGCCTCGGTTTCTACGTCCACGCGGCGGGCGTCAATCAACTCCCATTCCTCGTCGAGCTCCTCGCCCATCTCGATAAGATAGTCGCACGCAAGGTTCAACTCTACGTCTTCGCTCATCTCGACCTCTACGGGCTCCATAGGCGGCACTTCTTCGACCGAGACAACGGTCGGTGCCCCTGCTGCCGTGAAGATGCTTTCAAGGGCGTCCTTTACGATTCGTTGATAAGGCTTGATGACTTGGCGGTCGAACAACTCGGAGGCGATTTCGAGTTCTTGGGTGTTGCCCAGTTGTCCCGCCGTCTTAACTCCAAACATAGCCGAAGACACCACACGGTGACCAACCATGATTTTGTCGGACACCTCGGTGGAAAGGAACTGATATTGTTTGTCGGCATCTGAAAGCGGGAACGGCTCGAAGTCTGGTTTGCGGTCGGGAGAGTCCGAGTAGGTCACAATGAACTTGCCCGCATTCGTGGCCCCGGCCAATTGGCGCTCGATGTCGTTGCGGATGCGTCGTCTCTCTTCCTGAGCTGGGACTCCGTTCTTGAAGTGAATCGTAAACGAAGGGGCCAACCCGTTCTTGATATTGTTTATATGATACTTCCCAATCTCTTTGTCTAGCTCGATATAGTCAATTGAGCCGATGTAGTCGGGCTTTGGGTAGTAGTACGAACCCGGAGAGAACGGCTTGACAAACAAGATTTGGACCGGATGCTCTACGGCGTCCGATGGGTCAAAGGCGCGAACCAACTGCGGCTCTTCACGCTTGTCGGCCCAATCCTTTGAGTAGTAGAAGTAGTTGACCTTCTCGTCTTCGTCTACCTCTGCGCTCCGGATGTTCTCAAATGGACAGTGGCGAACCTTTGAAATAGTTGTTCGGTCGATTGAGTACACCACCTCAAGTGCGAACCCGCCCTGAATCTTTAGGTCAAGGCACGCCTTTCTGACTTCGTCTTGCAAGCCCCATTCCTCAATCTTCAAACGCGCGTCCAGCGTGTCGGCCTGTACGCCGTCGCCAAAAATCATGTAGGCAATTGACGTGCACAACGCATTGTGCGTCGCGCTGGACTTGTATAGGTCAATCAGATATTGAGGGAAGAGGTTGTCGTCGCCATAAGACACCCACCCTTGATTTGATGGACGTTCGGCGTACGACCGCTCTTGGTATTCTTGCAGCTTCAGTAATTCCATGTCATTCGTAATATATGACGTTGTCGGGGATTGTGACGTTCGGGATTGTCCACGCGGCCTCGTCGCTCACCTTGCACGAGCCCACCTCACACACCCCCACCACCACCGCGTCGGTAGGGTCGAGGTTGCTGTCAGAGTTTTGGCCGTAGATGGTGTAGGTGTAGAGGCCCGATTCGGTGATAAGAACCTCGCCATTCACGCCGTCGTCGTTGTTTGTTGGGACGTCGGCCTTGGTATATCTCTCGTTGTCGACTTGGACGTTGAGAATACAAATATGCGTCTCCTCGGTGGCTTGATTTGTCAAGACCAAAAGATAGTCCGTAAACGCGGCGAGGAACTTACGCGACTCGAACGGCGTCACGTAAATGATGTTGGGGTCGTTATTTGGGACGAGGTGAATCATAGGTCAAAATAAAAAAGGGGAAGGCCAACGCCCTCCCCCTCCTTGTAACAATAACGGCCTAAGGTGGCCCGGTATTTTCGCAGTCTTACGGTGCAGCCGTGACGGTGATGTCTGTGTCACTTGGTGCGCCTGAAGTCAAGGCCAAGAATGGTGCGGGTGCTACCTCCTGTGCGCTGAACTCAATGGTGAATCCGTTTTGGTCGCCGGCAGCGGTCCCCGTTTGGGCCGTTCCGCCTGAAACTTCGACGCCGTTTTGGTGTCCCATGACAAACCAGTTGCCGTTGTTGTCCTCAACCAAGACGGCCATACGGCCTTTGACAAGATTGGAGATTTCTGTGATGTCAGAAGCGGAAGCTTTGTTGAATGTCACGGAGCAAACTTGGTCAAAGAAGACCGTACCTGCGGCAAGGTCGGAAGTGATGGTTTGGTTCAAGGAACCAGACCCGCGCGTCATGTCGTAAGTAAAAACGGTCAGGGTGTTGGTGCCGCTCAATCCGGCAACTTCACCGGAGGCGATGTCTTCCCAGATGCCGTCTTCCCACTCTCCAACGTAGATGCGTTTGATTCCACCGAGGGCGTCCTTACACCCTACACCGCGTCCTGTCAATGTTAAATCGCAAGCCATGTTTTTTTAGGTTTAGGGAGAGGCAGGGGAGCCCGAAGGCCCCCCGTTGTCTCGGTTAGTTATTAGGCTGAACGACGGACGCAAGCGGCAGAAGCCTCGTCCACAATCTGAGTACCTCCGTCGAACATCATGAGAATGCGAGTGAGGTCAGCTCCGGTTGTGTTGCGGAGGTCAATAAAGCGTGCTTCAACGTGGTCAGTCAAGACGTTGGTTCCAAAGTACAAGTTGTCCACACGAGAGGCCAACAACGTGTCGTCAGGGAAACCAGCGGGCGTGATGATTTCGTAGCCCAAGTAGAACTTCGCCATCTGAGTCGCCAACACTGGGTTGTTGTCACCTGCGGCCAAGAACTGGAAGTAGAGCTGGAAAGACTTACGGCTCATGTAAATCTTCGTATTTGGGTCGCCAATCAAAGCGTCTGGCAAGTCGGCCACCAAGGTAGCAAGACGGTCGTCGATGGTTGCGTTTGTAAACGCACCCGTCACGGTTGTTTCGTGAGTTCCTGCACCAGCAACGTATGCGCTCATAATTGAATCAAACAAAGTACCTGCGCCGCCGCCTGTTGTTGCGCCGGTGGTGCTGTTGTACTTACCTGACCAGATGTTCTTTTCGACGTCCTCTGCGACGCGAGCGGCCACGTACTGAGCCAAGAACTGCTCGTAGTCACCTGGAACGGCGGCGTAGTTGCCGCGCATCTGCTCGGCTGCCCAAGTCTGAGCGAGCTCGTGGTTGCAGATTTCCTCGTTCACTTGCAACTCGGTCAGGGTCAATTGCACATCAGAGATGTCCAAAGAACCGTTGGCCGCGAAGTCGCATGAGCGGGCCTCAACCGTGCCGCCAGAAATCTTGCGGAGGTTGGTCTTGTAACGAACGTTTTCCAAAACGCTGCAGTACCCGTTCGCGATGGTATCTGCGCTCAAAATTGCGGGAGCAACGAAAGGAACGGCGGCCGTCCCTGCGTAGTTGCTCGTGGTGAAAGTCATATCAGCCATGCTGAATTATTTAGAGAGTTGATTTGCAAGGGCGCGGACGCGCTCTTCGATTGTCATTTTGGTCAGGTCGATTTTTTCGACCTTCTTGGTTGGTGCCTTGTGCTTCAATCCACCATTCGCGGCGAACTTTTGCAACTGCTCCAACCGGGCGTTGGTTTCGGCAACGGCTTCCTTGAGTGATTCAAGCTCGGTCTTTTCCGGCTTGGCTTCGCTCAACTCCACCTCTACCTCGACCTCTTCAACCGCTTCGGGTGTCTCGGTCATTTCTTCCTTTTCCTCTTGGGCTTCCTCAACCACGGGCTCTTCAACCTCTTCCTCTACAGGGACGGCGTAAACTTCGGCCACGGCTGCGGCGATTTGTGCGGCGAGCTCTTCGCCCAAGTCGGGAAAACGCTCAACGAGCAAGGCCAAAACCTGCTCTTCGTTCAATTGTACATTCATGTCTTCTTGTTCTTCTTCAGCGAGTTTCTTTTTCTTTGCTGGCGCAGGCTTTTTGGGAGGTGGGTCGGCTGGCGTTTCCTGTACTGGTGCCTCTTTGCGCTTGATTGGCTTGGTTGAATCAATGTTCGGCTTGCCGTCAACGCCTTTGGCGTCGGGCTTGCCTTCGTTTTTGGCGTCACCTCCTCCGGGCTTGTCAACCTTATTGATTTTGCCAACATCTCCAATTGAGATTTTGCCGCCATCGGCCAAGGTGTACTCTCCGGGAGGGAGTGGGATGCGTTCACCTTCGTCGTTGATGATGTAAGCGTCTTCTCCCTCTGCGAAGTCGTCCGCGTCGGTATAGATGACGGTACCGTTTTCCAAGGCAGCCTCGGCCAAATCCACACGTACTTTGTCCTCGACTTCGAGGTTCACGTTGAATCGGTTGAAGACTTCCTGTACTCGTTCCTTGATGGTCATGGATGCCGTTTTTTTCAATGAGTGTTTTAAGTCAAGAATCCTGAAGGCCGTTGAGTTCTTTTTTCAACGCCTCAAAGAGTTGCTCTTTCAACTTGGACTCGGCCCAACGCTTTCCGGCCTTGCCACCCCACAAGAGGTAAGAGATAGTCCCACACGCGGACGTGTCGGAGGGGTCGTAGTATTCCTCGGCTCGTGCGAGGTATGACGCCATGCGCTTGACCGTCTCCAAAGACACGGGCTCGCCGTTGGCCAGTTGCTGCGCTCGGACCTTGCCCGTTTGCGTGGCGCACTTGTTGCCCCCCTTCTCGTTTAGTTCGATGCCGCGCTTGGCGTTGTTGCTTACCGCTTCAGGGTAGTCGCTGAATGACTCCATGACAACCCGCGTGCCTGACTTGGTGCGGGCGTCGCGCTTGACGATTGCTTTGGCCAGCTCAGACAACATCTCGTCTTCTGCGTTCTTCTTCATCTTCCTGACGAAGTAGCCCTCAATTGAGAAGCCTTTGACCTTGCCTTCCTTGACCCACTCTTGCCAGATGGCCTCGTTGTCCACCTTCACCGCAACCATCCACGTACCTACGGGCACGTCCAGACCATACACGCGGCTCTTGTCTTTCTCTTTGTCCTCGACCATCCACGACTCGACAACGGTCAGGCCGTTGATGTTGTGTTCGTGTTCGAGGGTGTGGTTGGTTTGGTTTCCGTGCTTGAGGTAAAGTTCGGCGGCCTTGCGGACGGTGCTCTTCGAGAAGTAGACGTAGAACTCGTCTTCGCCGTTCTTCCGGTAGATGGGTTTGTCGGGTACAAGGGCAGGCCCAACCAAAATGCGTTTGTCGGTGTCGGCTTCGGCAAAGTCGACCCGCGCCTCTTTTAGGGCGATGAAGTCGAGTTCGATGGCTGGACGGTCAACGAGGGAGATGGCGTCGATGCCGTACAGCTCCGCGTCTTCGTCAATGATAAGTTCTACGATTCTCATAATGAGGCTTGTTCTTGGATTTTCTGATTTGCTTGTTGCGCGTTGCTGACGTTCTCGGAGACGACATACGCCTGAAGTGGTCCGGTCTGTCCGGCGCCTTCGCCTAAGAATCCGAGGTCCAGTTGTGGAGCTTGTGTTTCGGCTCCTGCGGGCGTAGTTACTCCACCGAGACCACCACCGGACGAGCTAGGGCTTGACGGAGGCGTGCCGCCACCACCTTGAAACTTGGTTTTGGCGATAATGGCAATTTGCGCCGCGCCGGATGCCCCGGCAATACCCGCAGCAATACCCGCACGAATTGGCGCGTCAGGTGTCGGGATTGACAATTGACTCAAGTAGGCCGCTTGCACACTTCGAGCGGTTTCAATTGTCGCTTGTGCGAGCTGGATGGCCTTGTTGATTTTGAACGCCTTTTTCTGGGAGGCTTCGGTGTCTTTAGCAAATGCGCTCGCAAGTTGTCCAATGGCGACCAAGGCATTGTCACGGAGTGCCACCCTTTGCTCTGCTGCCGCTTGTTCGGCTGCCGCTTCAATCTCTAATCGTTTCTTGTCTTCCGCCGTCGCTTTGTCTTTGGCTTCTTTCTGTTTTTGCAAGTTTGCAAGGAAAGCGTCCAAGTCGGCTTGTGCTTGTTCAGCTTCGAGCGCCGCTTGTTCCTCTTGTTGGGCAATGACCTCTTGATTCAATCCAAACAAAGACGTTTGCAACTCGGTCTGAACGGCTGCACTCGCCCCCCGTGCATCGGCTGCGGCAATCTCGGCCTCGGCCAAAGAATTTAACCGCTCTTCCGTTTCGCCCTGCAAGCGGATTTCTTCACGCAAGAGGTTTGCTTTTTCCTCTTGGATGCGTACGTTCTCGTCCGCAATGGCCTTGTCGATGGCGGCCGCTTTTTCTGCTGCTGCAATACGTTCCTCAATCGACAAGCGCTCGTCGTCACGTTGGCGCTTCAGCTCTTCTACCTCGGCTCGGCTTTGTGCCGTCTGTACGGCCAAGTCCCTCTCGGCATCGGTTAACGCTTGCAACGAGCGTTCCAACGCCGTCGCCTCTGAAACTGCGTCGGCCGTGTCGCTGGCATATTGTGCAACTGCAACGGCCGCATCGGTGACCTTATCGGTGAAGTCCGTGACGCCCAAGGCAACTTGTGCGACCGCATCGGCAGCAACTTTGCCCGCCTTTCCAAACTCTCCATCAAATACCAAAGAGATGGCTTCGCCTAAACTTGGCAATAGGTTAAGAAGCCCGGTGATGCGGTTGACAATGTTCTCAACGATTGCGTCCTTGAAATCAATTAGAGCTTGCTTGGGGTTGCTGAATGTCTCAAACAACTTCTCGCCCAAATTAACTGCAAACCCTACGATGTCGTTGACGATAACACCAACCGCAGAGAGGGCCACCCCAAAGGCATCCGCGACTTTCTTGTTTTCCAAGAACGCCTCGATGATGGGTTGCAAAACCTTAATTGCCAAGCCAATCAAACCGGTTGCGGCAATGGCAGTCTTCAGGGCTTTGAAGCCGGAAACCCCCGCCCCGGCTCCTTGCTTCAAGGCGCCGCCCGCTTTACTTCCCGCCGTGCCTATACTCTCCGTCGCCTCGGCTGCATCGTTCGCAGCGTCGGCCACACCCTCCATGTTCTTTTGGAGGTCGTTCGTTGCTTTCAGGACTTCGCCTGTGTCCGCATCGACTTCAAGAATGATTTGTTGCCGTGTTATAGCCATGACACCACGAGGTAAAGGAGTGCAACACAAGCCGCCGCAAACCCGATTAGGTAGAGGCCAGCCAAGAACAAGTCAAGAGGGACGAGCCACCACGGAAGGGGCTTCCTCACCTTCTCCATTTGTAGGAGCATGATGGCCGAGGTTATATGCTGGGGGTCTTTCATTAGATGTCAAGTTGTTGGGTGTTCACGTGGCAACGTGCGTCCTGGGTGAGTTTGTTGATTCGCCAGTCGTAGCCGTACAAGACGCAGCACGCCTCCGAGCCGTAGTCAATGGGCGAGTTGTTGAACGTCACGATGTCGGAGTTTGACAAGAGGCCCGTGGGCGTATCGGCGCACACCTCGATGTCGTCCAACTTGCGGATGAGTTCCACCTGCGCCGTGCCCGGTGCGTTGGCGTCGTAGCTAATCGAGAGGATGCGGTAGTAGGTGTCTTTGATATAGATTTTGTCGTTGAAGGACCACGACTGCAAGTCGGCCTCGGTGAGGTTCATATTGCACGACAAAACGCGGGCCTCGGTTGAGTAGAGTTCCAAGACATAGGTAGCCCAAAATCGGAAGTACAAGGTGTTGGCGGGTTGGGCCGAAATAGGGTACATCGCGGGCTCCATGCCGTAGTTGAGGTCGTTGTCTCCCGGGTCAGGTTGGGGGACGTTGTAATTGGACATGGTCGGGATTTGCGTCATTGTAAACTGCGTGCCCGACTCGTTCAGGATGTCCAAACTTCCAAAGGTGTCACCAAGCCCAGCGTAGTAGGCAATGCGTGGCGCTGGGTCTTTGATGGCCTTTCCGTCTTGTGTGATGAGTCGAAGAATAGGCGTCGGTGAGTTGGGCACCAAACTCAAGAGGTACGGGGCGAACTTGGTCTTAACCTCATTTGTTCCCGTGGCAAACTCGTTGCCCGTGTCCGTCACCTCATATTGGCCGTAGACGCGGCCTAAAGATTCCTCCACAGTCTTTGTCACAAAGTCCTTGCCGCTTGAGTACGTCCAACGATATTGAGCCGCTTGGAGGTCCGTGGTCGGTTTGATAACAACGTCTTTGCCATAGTCCACCTTCGAGCTCCAGTCCTTCGTGTCGCCGGAGGACATATAGTCCTCAAACGTCTCAATGCGGAAGTGTCCGGGCTTGAGCTCGTCTGGGATGAAGACGAGGTTGTAGAGTTTCTGCAAAGAGGTGAGGTAGTCGAATTGCAGCATCTTCGGGGCGCTTGCCGCTACGTTGACCTCGTACCCTCCCAAAGGAGAAACCGCCGCCACCTCGAAAGATGTCCGGCGTCCTGAGGAGAAGTTGTTGTTTGCTTCAGCGGTCAGGGTTGCGCCGGCCTCCCTGTTTTGGATTTCGAGGTACACGACGTCGTTGGCATTGAGAACGACCGGGCCACTATACCCACCATTTGCCGGGCTTAGTTCTGTCCGCCAGTCCCAACGGATAGAATCAAAAAAGTCTTGCTCCCAAAGGTTGTAATTGGCTCCCCCTGACGCGGGGTCTACAACCACACGAGCCGTCCAGTCCCTGTTCTGGAAGGTTCCGTTATGGATTACGTCGACAAGTGCGTAGACGTTGTAGAGGCCATTTTCGGGGACCGTGTATTTGTTGGACGGGTTGTCCCAGTTGCCGCCTTGGTCATAGCAATTGACCCCGTTGTCTACAAGGTCCACAATGGCCGTTGTGCTTGCCGCAATGGTTTGGTCACTTGCGAGCGTAGTCCGTGCGCTTTCGAGAAATTGGTCGTTTGATTCGACCACGGTTGACCCGTTGGCGTACATGACAAATTGGTCGTCAAAGTCGCTGCCTTCGAGGTACGTGCTTTCGTAGGTAAGCCCGGCCTCGCTGAATATCTTGTCGAGCAATGCTTTTGCTTTTACGAACAAAGTCAGTTGAGGCAAAGACAAGGGACTGTCTTCAGTCCCAAAAGTGTCGGCCGTCCAGTTCTGCCCAGTGTCGACAATTCCGTAGATGTAGTCGAGATTTCCAAGCCAAGACAACTGGACGTTGGTGAGGGTGAGGTCGTGGTTGAGTGAGTTCAAATTCAGGTCAGAGAGATACAACCCTTCGAGCTCGCTTTTGAAGTCCACCGCGCTACTAAAGAAAACCAACTCGACCTCGGGGTATATCTCCTTGGTGAGGTACACGGCCTTCACCTGAACGAACCCGTCGAGGATGGGGTAGGTATCGGACAAGAGTTGAGCCGACAAACGCTGCCTCAAGTCCAACCCTCCCACCTCCGTCACTTGGTCAAGGTGGCCAAAGATGTCGACGTTGTTTTGAGTCAACGGAACCCGGAAGGACTGCGAGTAGCTCGCCAGCGGGTTGTTGATTTTCTCGACGTCGGAAAACTGGAACTTGAGATTGACGGGTGCGTTCTCGTAGAGTTCGACGTCCTTGTTGTTTATGACGAGTCTTAACATCGGACGTCTTGGGCGATTTCAACCGTGAGGGACACGTTGTAGAACTGCGACCCGGCGGGCTGGATGGTGAGGGAGTTGGTCTTGACGGTGACGGGCTTCCATACGTCCTCGTCCATGCGACGAATTTGTACGAGGCGCGACTTCATAAGCGAGTCCAAGAGGGCACGCTCGCCCGCGTCAAAGAAGTTTTCTTGTAGGGTGAATTGCTCCTTCCCTGTTTTGGCGAAGGTGTCGTATTGACTACCTGCCGGGTCAAAGGAGAACGTCGCCTCGCCGTAGGTGCCAATTGTCTTGCGGTAGGTCTTGCCTTCGACGCTGATTTGTTTGGGCGCCCGTGAGTCGAAACGGAGGTATTCCCACCCGCCCTTGGTGTTCAACCAAGCTACCTGTGTCGCCGTGTTTCGGCACCCTCTCGTGTCGTCAAAGACCACGCGGTAGGCGTTGCCTATTTGTCCGGGGGTGTCACTGCGGTAGAGAAAGGTGTCGATGTAGGCGGTATCTTCCAAGGTGAACGGGATTGATGCGTAGTTGGCCTCAAGGTTGGGCCCGCCTATGGGGATTTGTAGAAGCATCTCCGTCACGTCGGTTCCGGTCGGCAATATGCCCACGACTTGCGTAAAAGTTGTTCCCGTCGTTGAGACGTATGTTTGCCTCAGGTCATAGGTACCCGCCCGTGCCTCTCCGATGTCGTCTCCGTCAATGAAGCTGACCACTAAATCTTCGTCACGTCGTGCCCGGTGTGTGATGACGTTCGAGACAACGGGGCGTTCAGTCAAGAACCCGACGTCGTTGCCCCATAGGTAGTCGTTGAAACTCGGATGGAGGCCGTCGGCGATTTGTTGGGTGCCGTTGGTTACAATGACCTCTTCGGTGTCGTCCACGCTGCCTTCGGTGCCGTTGTTGTATCGTGCCACCTGCACTTGAAAACGCTGCATGGTAAGGCCGTCCATTGCATCGGCAAGTGTCGCCGTCTTGTGGACAACGGTACTGCCCGCCTTCAAAGGGAACTCCAAGATACTTTCGGCAATGGGTGAGAGGTCAAAGAAGGCCACCCCTTCCGTGTTGGGCGTGAGGTAGAATTTGGCCACATGAACGGGCGTACCTCCCGTGTACACGTTGGAACGTTTCACGATAACCACAAACCTGTCGGGCGTGGTGCCTGTGTCGTCGATGGAGAAGATAAGCGGTTGCCCAGCGGGGCGAACGTCAAAGCCGGGGTCGTCAAAGATTCTTGCGGCCATTTTATTTGAGTTTCACGGTGATGTTCCCCGTCTTGAAGGAGAGGGAGGAGAGGAGGTCTTTGACAAGGGCTTCGCCCATCTTGTCGGTGAATTGTGGCACGATGCTCTCAAGGGCCACGGAGTAGTATTTGAGGCCGTGGATTCCGTTCCGCTTGATGCTTCGCGCAATCATGAAGGCCGCGCTCTTGACGCGGTCCCCACCCTTTGGCCCAACCTTGGCAATGAACTTGCCGCTCTTGTCGCGGGGCTTGACGCCTTTGGCTTTCATCCAATTCATGATGGGTTCGAGAGGTGGTTGCTTACTGCCAAAAGAGAAGGGGGCGTTGCGGTTCCGTCTGGTTCCGTTCACGCCCCAATGGATGAAGGCGGCGTAGGGGAGTGGCGAACCGAACTCCACCTTGCCGTCTCCTATTTTGTATTCAAGTGACTTCTGCAAGGAACGCGACGCGACACCATAGGACCGGTTCTTTCCAATCTTACGTGAGCCGAGTGTGCGTTTGGCTGCAAGGTTTACCTCTTCGGCAAACTCCTTGAGCACCTTGTCGAAGTCGTCGGTCTTCACTTCGCGTTGCCGAATACGATAGCGTTCACGATGCGGCGGAGGACGTCCACGATTTTGTCGTCTTCAGTCGATTCCGTGAGCCCGGTGATTGTGCCAGCAAGGGCGATAACGGCGAGGGCGATTTCTGCCCAGTGTTCTGTAAAAAATTCCATTATTTGGAGGTTTTAGGTGTGTCGTTTTTGATTTGGTCCACGTCGGCTTTGACGTCGGTCACTTCGGTTTGTAGGGCTTTGATTTCCGCGAGGCGTGCGTTGACGAAGTCGACGAGCCGCTCGAACATTTCGAGTTGCTCCTTTCCTGTCGTTGACGCCTTCTCTGCGTCGGTCCATTCAAATTGTTCAGGCATGGTTCACGGTGATTGTACATTGAGCGTTGCGAAATAAAACCGGGCCTCCGGCAAGTATTCCGATGTTAAATTGGAACGAATTAGCCAGCGCCACGGCTTCCACGACAACGTCTTCTTCTACGATGGAGACGGTGTTATAGGTTCCGTCCGCTGGTATCACAGTTCCGATGTTCGTGAAGTCGGCAAACCATCCCACCTTACTCCCCATCGTGACCGTAGCCAGCGTCCCAATGGGCGCGTTACATTCAATCGAGAAGTCGACTGAGACCGTTGAGCCCGGTGTAACGGGTAGAGAAGTGATGGTCTGGCCGTTTGCTTCAATCGGAACACCCATGACCAACCCCGCTCTCATGGTAGGCGTAAAAGTCAAAGTCCCGTCAGAGACCCGGCCCCAACGCACGGGGAAGAGTGGAGCACTCGTTGAAACTGAATTGGTCGTAGAAAGACTGAGCGTCGACACCTGCCCGGACGAGGTAGGATAGCCGCCCTCGAAGGCGTCGGTGACGTCGTTATATACGAGGGTCTCTCCGTTGTTCGGTGCGGTTGTAGGTAGGCCGTAGTCGCTCTCCGTGGTGTTTGTACCCGAGCCGATGAAGAACTTTCCGTCAGGAAGGTTGGGCACGTCGTTGGTCCGCCCGATGCACGAAACCTTGAGACCTTGGCAAATGGTGCCGTTGGTCTTGAGCACGATGCCCACGTTTTGAATGAGGTTCGTGCCCGTGGGTTTGTCTTTGGTCAAGCCGCCCCCTGCATCCACGTAAAGAACGTCGTTCTCTTCGAGTCCTGTGAACCCTGAGAGGTTGGTGTTGTAGGTTCCCGTCATGATGCAGAACCCGTCCTTGCCGCTTGCGGTTGTCGTGAGCTCCGTTTCTGCGATGCCGATTGCGGGCATTTTTGCCGGGTCGCTTGCATCGGCGATGCCAACCAAGATGCGTTCACTGCCTCCTATCTCACCACGCGAATACAAGGGCGTCCCTGCGGGGATGGTGGCCCCTTCGTCATTCCTGACCGGGAAGTGTACCTTCTCGGCGGTGTCTGCATCGCCTCCAAAGGTCAAGGTGATTTCCCCGTCGCCGTCGTCTACAAGGGAGCCATTGGGCACGTTGATGGTGGCCACGCTCAACACGTCAGGCGACCCGTCCAGTTCACGCACCCGGAGAAGGCCCCGCGCCTTGAACGATGGCGTCGTGCTGCCTTCGGGTTCAACGCCTGTGAGTGGAGCGTTGCACGAGTCGTAGGTGTAGGGAACCGAGATAGCGATGTCAAGCAAGCACCCAGCAAGGGCGTTGCTCTGCGACTCCTCCAAAGGTGTCACCGAGGCGTTGACGAGGTCGTAGTGAAACCCGAACTGGAAGATGTTGCCTCCGTTCTGGATGTCGGCCAAGATGTCCTCGGCCACCTGCTCGGCGTTGGAGATGTTCTCCTTTTGATATTCCACCTTGTCCGCCTTCGAGGGAGGCAAAGACAAGATGTAGACTTCGAGGTTGTAGGTCTTGGCCTTCGGTGAGTTGTAATCCCCACCCGTGTACACCAAGTGAAGGAGCGGGTACTGTTCGAACTTCTCCAAGTCCACGTCCGAGGGCGAGCCATACGAGAACGTCTTGATGAAGAAGTGGTCGTCGCAAAACTCCTGAAACTTGGAGACGATGTTGTTGAATGTAATCATGCGATGCGGTTCTTACTGGCTTGCTCTCTTTTGAAGTTCAAGTCCTTGAGGTAGGCGAGGTGGGTGAAGGCGTGGCCAACGGGTAG
>Ga0213867_1000228_pt1 | contig 25930 bp, 25 predicted proteins | sample PICome_12_FD_160120 | JGI IMG/M metagenome (GOLD analysis project Ga0213867, IMG submission 160120) | Coastal seawater microbial communities near Pivers Island, North Carolina, United States - PICO540 | ecosystem: Environmental > Aquatic > Marine > Coastal | place: USA: North Carolina... | reverse complement strand
TTGTAACTCATCACCCATATCATATATCTTCTTTTCGAGTATAGGATTAAGTGTATCAGCCTTGCCGTAACTGACTTGTATTACGTTAAATTCTTCTTGTGAAATTAATGGTGTTACTTGAAAAAAATCTTCCAACTATCCCGTCCTTAGTAATATATGATAACCGTACTCTGTCTTAATTGGAACTGTAAGCATTTCGTCCTTGTTTATTCCACTTATAGGTTTAGCAATTTCATATTCCATATCACCTGGATAGTCAAACCAACCTAAGTCGCCACCATTCTTTGCACTTTTTCTACAAGCACTATGTTCTCTTGCCGCTTGATCGAAAGTTAATAAACCTTCTATAATATCTTGAATAATAAAACCGGCTTCTTGTTCTGCCGCTGGTGCAGGACGGTTACTTGTTTGTGCAGTAGCACCCTGGTGGCTAATTAAAATATGGCTTGCTCTTAACTTTTGTATTTTAAAATCAGTCACTTGCTCCTCCTGGCTTGGGCGAGAAATACTTGTTAAACTTATCAGGAACGTCTGCCCAGTCTTCTGCATCTTCCGGAACATCGCTAATATCTTTTACTGCAATGTTTGGCCATTTGTTTGCATATTCTGTGTTTATATCATACCAACGTTTGCCAGTATCTTGTGAATCAGGAATAATTGCATCTACAGGACATTCAGGTTCGCATACACCACAGTCAATACATTCATCTGGATTAATAACAAGCATGTTTTCACCTTCATAAAAACAATCTACAGGGCATACCTCGACACAGTCCATGTGTTTGCATTTAATACAATTTTCATTTACAAGGTATGTCATATTATTACTTATTAATATTAAAGACGTGCTAATCTAATCATGGTCGCCGCCAAGTTAATCTCAGGATCTGCAACAAGAGTATGATCTACCAAGCCTTGTTTAATTACAAGTATTGCACTTTCTTGTTTTTCTTCGTCACCGAACAATGCAATGTTATCATACATCCACTTATAGATATCTTCTACTTCATCTGGGCGTACTTGACTACAAACAAGTTTTCTTGCTTGATTAATTTTTCCTGCTTTAAATAATTCAACCATCTCAAGTTTATAATCTGCTTCACCTGTATCACCTTCTTGTGGCTTTTGTAAAGCACCATCAACTGCATTCATTTGCACCATGTTAATACATTTACGTAAATCAGGATAAGTTGCTTTTACATAAGTGTCAAGTGTATCTAAGTCTGGAGTAACACCTTCGTCAATTAAAATTTGTGCCACACGAGCAGTAAATTCATTTTGATCAATACGTTCAATATGAAAGCCTTGACATCTACTGTGCAATGCAGGAATAATTCTGTTAGGATAATTACAAGTTAGGATAAATCTGCTTGTTGTGTGATATTCTTCCATCACACCACGCAACGCCGCTTGTGCGTTAGGCGACAAATAGTCTGCCTCATCAAGTAGTACAACCTTAAACTCACCAAATGGAATCATTTGTACAAAGTTTACAATCTTATCACGTACATCTTCTACAGAGTTTGTTCTACTTGCGTTAATTTCTAATATATCTAAATCATTAAGTTCAAGTTCATTAAACAATAGTTTTGCAAGTGTTGTCTTACCTATACCTGCGTTACCACTGAACAGCAAATGCGGAATCGTTCCTTCCTTGATCCATTGCTTTACTTGATTCTTTTGATGTTCATCTCTAAAAACATATCCTTCTACTGTCTTAGGACGATACTTTTCTACCCATAGTTCTTTCATGCCTGGTTTATCCTTTTTCTTAATTCACTTGTGCTAAATGAATGTTGCCTTTTATTATAGTATATTTCTATGCCTTTGTCAACACATAATTCTTTACCTGTATACTCTTTTGATCTATATTCTTCTCCAATAAAACGAGTAGTAATTTGGTAAGTTAATAGAATATCAATTATATCTTGTTCAGTTGCATATGGAATAATTTGATCGATATACTTACAACCTTCAAGTTGTACATATCTTTCAAACACACTCTGTATTGGTTTGTTTTTTTCTGGTCTGTCTATTGTAGGATCTGTTTGTAATCCTACTATTAGGAAATCACAGTTTGCTTTTGCTTCTTTGAGCATAGCAACGTGTCCACTATGGAACAGATCAAACGATGAGAATGTTATTCCTGTATTCATAGTATTATTATACTTGCAAACGGGACGTTTGTCAAGTCTTTTTTAAAGATCGCCGTCTTTGCGATTCTCCGAAAAGTGTACATCAAATTCGCCACCCGGATATCTTGATTTCAATTTGTTTACGTTTTCTTCTAAGACGTCATTAGGGTCAAGGCCCAAAGCACGACAACTGTTAATCCAATACCAAGCGATGTCGCCAAGTTCTCGTTTAGCATGAAATACTGTGTCTGCATCCAATGGTTTACCTTGGAATATACATTTTTTAACAATTTCAGCAAATTCACCTCCTTCTGATGCGATGCCAATTGCACCAGTTAATAGTAGTGCCATATTAACACCACTATCTTTTTCTAATTTTTCTAACTGTGAAGTTAGTCCGCCTGTTTCATTACTTTGTAATGAGGTAACCTTTTCTACAAAATCTTTGTACTTGTTTAGATCTACGTTATTCAACTTTACTTCCACTTCTTAATTTGCGCCAAAGTCTTCTGGCCTATGTGCTTCGTTATCTCCAGCATCTGTATAACTTCCAAATGCAACGTCTTCAGGTGTTTCATCTGACCAAGCAAGAATTGATTCTGCTTCAACTGTACGCATGTCTACGTAATTACCATCGTCATTTACATCAACTTGGAATGTACGTGTCCAGCGACCATGTTCTACAAGAACCCAATCATCTACTTCATAAGGATCAGTATTTGTTTTACCTTTGGAAACAACTTGTCCCCAACGTGGCTTAATACCTCTATCTTTACCATCATCACTTGTAATAATAATTCCTCCTGCGGTCTTTTGTTCGCCGAAGTTCATGTTCTTTACAATAACACGATTATGGATAGGTCTGATACTACCTTTTACTTTAGTTGGAACAGCAGGCTTTCCAGCCGCCATTGCTTCGTAGTCTAAACTCATTAGTCACCTCTTTTTACAAAATTGCCATCGTCGTCTTCGACCCATTCGTCTTCAACAACAGTTTCCTTCTCAACTTTTTTAGTTGCCTTTTTAGCAACAGGTGTTTCATTAACAACTGCTTCTACAGGTTCAGCCTTTTTTGCTACAGGTTGTTCATCTGCAACAACATTAGGATTGTCTCTGTAATAGTCAGCCATAACGTCTTCACGTTTTCTAATGATCTTACCACCTGGGCCTAATTCATCGCCACGTGCATTTACACGAGCATTTCCTACAGCCGGAGTAAGTTCGTTCTTTTGACGTAATAAATCCATGTCAACTTGTTTGCCTTGCATTGACTTGTAGACCTTACGTCCTTTTTGTTGTACTGCCATAATATTCTCCTATTATATGTTTACTTATCTCAGGAACTCGTGCCAGTCCAGGTCAAAGTGAATTGAGTTAATTCTGTGAATACCAATCAAATATAGCACATAACTTGCCACACTTGATCCTCTACCTACGCCCCATACTATATTATTCTCACGCATGAAGTCTACCAAATATATCATATACTGTAATAATGGATACATACCACGACCAAAATATTCTGTAAGTTCATCAGTTACCCTAATCCATTCAGGTGTATCTCGAAGTGCTACAGGATCATCAATTTGTAGTTCTTCCATCAGTTTAGTTTCTAACCATCTATTTGGATTGATCTCTTTATACTTCTTTGGCATAAACCAATCACTTTGGCATACACCATCAAATGTTTTTTGATCTACATCTAACGGAACATAAAATTGTAATTCAGGATTACCAAATTCCTTTGCCCACTTGTTAAATTGTTCAAGTTCATCATTCTTATCACAAAGAACAATATGACACTTGTCAATAGATCCTGTATAGATCATATCGATTAAGTTTTGATTCGTAAATGTGGGAACTCCGTTAGAGTCTGTTTTTATAAGCATGTATGTATTTTAACTGATATTAATGAGATTGTCAAGATCTTTATCGCCGTTTTCGCTCATTTCTTTTCTATAGCGTGTACGGAGTTCATCTCGATATCCGTCTAATATCATAGACATTTGCATTTGGACTTCAGGGTTGCGTGTCATGAAATACTTTTTGGAAAGTTGTGTTAACTTCTCCTCAATTTGCGGAGTCGTGAGTTCTTTTAAGTCTTCATGATGCGGATGAATCATAACTATGCCGCGTATGTGCCGTCGTATTTTACAAAGATAGTTGAACCTGCATTGTAAGTCCAAAAATCGATTACAATAGGATTAGTGTCGTTAGTTACTGAGATTTCATTCTTTGGTGAACTGTATGGCCAATCATTATGATATTTTAATGTTGAACCTGCTTCAGTACCAATAGTTAAAGTACGTGTTGTACCATCGTTAACAAGTATTACTCTAATCTTACCAACCTTGCCTGACTCAGGCCAACCAGTTGTTGTAAGTGTAACATCACCACTGATAATAAAAGTTTGAACTGGGCCAAACTGGAAGTCAATGTTCTGAGAGGCTTGAACAGTACCACCAGCGTTTAATTCTTCACTTACGTCAACTAAATTGGCGTTGGAAATATTATTTCCTAAGAAGTTATTCGCTTCGTTCTTTTTTGCTGTGTTATCTTGTAGTGCTTCAATTTCTGCTTTTGATGCAACGAAATTGCTTTTGATTGTACCAAAATTATCTCTAAACCCTTGTGAATCATTATCTTGACCTGCTACAGGGTATGCTGAGTTAATGCTTACATCATCAATATTACTTGCCATTATATTACCTCTCTATGCTTTTATTTATCTGTTTATATATTGTGTTCATAATTTGCGAACAGTATATATTGGTCGTTTGAACTGCCCGTAGTGCTATCTATAATGTATCTATCAATATCAAAGTCAATTGTTTTAAAATTGAAGTTATTATTCTTAATATTAAGCATTATTTGGTCTGCTTGTCCGGCTTGACAATAAACAATGGGTATCGCACTTGTATACCCTAATTCTTGTACACTACTCTCTTGTGTTGTACGCATCCAAAGTGGTAAAAAGTCACGTTCTGTAACACCTGTTTCAGATATCCTATCTCTCATATTACGTAGATTTGATATGTATTTGGTGTTGTCGTTATCCTGACTTACTTTGACTGCACTGCTGTCAACTTTAAGTGTGTTAGTAATTGGTCTAAATCTATATGGTTCTGCTTGTTCAATTACAAATTCCTGTACACTTGTAACTGTAGTACCTAATCTTGTTGTTACTGTAATATTACCTACTGTAGGAAATACAACACGACCACTTCTTGTAATAATTTCTAAATCATTACCAATACTTTGTACTCTAATTGTAGGTGTACCTGTACCTCTAACACCAAGATCAAATGCACTTGAACCTGTTCCTAATGCAGTCTTATCATCTTGTGCTTCAAAAGAAATACTATCTACTGTAATGCTATTACTGTTTCTACTTTTAAACTGTTTTGCAGTTTTGCCTTTAGATGGTTCTGCAGGATCAAACACTTCTAAATATACAACTTCATAAACTATGTCATTGCTACCCGGATTCTTTGCTACTGCTTTTTTAACTTCACCTACTTTATAACTTTTACGTTTATGATTCTTTGCCGCCGCCGCTACATAGTTTCTAATATTTTGTGTAAGTATACCTGCGTATGCTAACATCTTAATTTCTTTTTGTACACCAAACTGCGGATCACCTGCTCTATAAACAAGGTCTGGTGGAAAGACACTTGGATCAGAAACAAATGCTTCATAACTACTTCTAACAGTTGACTTTAAGAAAGGCTTCATATATAAGTTACTGTACAAGTTATCATCTGGATCAAGAACATCAAGTGTAAACTCTTGTTCAACTGCACTAAATCCAAAACGGTCTTCTGCTTTTACTGTAAATTTAAACTCTCTATCTAATATAGTTTTAGCACCATCAAATGTCATTGCACCACTATCAAAGACCGTAAGTCCTGGATTATTAGCAGTACCAAATTGATTCACTTTACCAATTATCTCTCCACTGATGTCTAATTGTAATCCCGCAGGTAAGTTACCTGATACAATGCTATATAACAATCTTGAGTCTGGAACAGTTGTTGTTGCTTTTATACTTTTTGTTGAAATAAAGTTTGCACTAATATTTCCTAAGTTTGCTGGAGTTGTGAACGTAATAGTTGAATCAACTTCACCTAATATTTTAACTGTAAATGTTTTTGATTTTGTTGCAAGAATTGTTTCTGGTACGCCACCAAGTCTTGTTGCTTTAACCGTAAATTTATATTCTTTTGTAACTGCTGGTTGATAAGGTACACGACCTGCAATTTCACCAGTGCTACTATCTATTTGCATACCAGGTGGTAATTCACTTGTACTACCGTCATCATTAAGTGCTTCAAGTGTGTAAGTTAATCTTCCTAAGATTGTTTCTGTATCTAATACGTCAAGGAAAAATGTAAGAAAGTTATTAGCACGTCTGAAACCTAAGTTTCCTGGAGTTAACCAAACAGGTGTTCTTAAGTATGTATTGTCAGCACTAAACAATCCGTTTGCAATTTGCATTTTAGTATTGTCTGCTCTTAAGAAGTCATCACCTACAAGATAGATTTGAAACTTACGTTTCTTAATAGTATCTCCATCGCTAACACTAACAATAAACTCGTAATATCTATTTAATTTTCTTGGTTGTCTTGTTGGAATTCTGTCATCGTATATACGCACATCATAAAAGAAACTATCGTAACCGTTAGCACTTCTTTCACCAAAGTCGAAAGGAAACGTACCATATACGTTTGCATCATAATGACCACTGCCTGCACGTTTATCTAATGCAAGTACTGGTTCAACTAATCCAACAATTCTTCCGTCTGTTGTAAGTCTTGTTCCTGGAGGTAATTCGCCATCGTCATCAGCAATGAAATATTCAAGTGTATCACCTGCAGGTAAGTCTGGATCTATGGCTTGTAATTGAAAGTCTAAAACAGTATTATCAAGAACAAAATATTTGCTATTAGGATCAACAGCAATTAGTCCTTCTTTTGTAATCCATTCAGGTTCATCAGCACCGTCAATTAATATTGTGTATGTTCTATCTTCAATAGCACCTGAACTATCAGTTGCTCTAAGTACAAATTTTGATTCTGTTAATCTTTCTACTTCAAACGGAGTACCAACAATGTATAATCCATCTATTCTAAGTCCGCCTGGTAATGATCCACTAATAACTTTTACTGTGCTTATAGTGTTTGATACTGTGTTAACAGGTAAAGCAAAACGTATAGTCGCATTTTCTGCAAATATACCTAAATTAGATCCTGTTTTTAAAGTCCAGATGGTTGCCATTTTGATTCCTTATTCAATAGTATTTATCGGAATATTGTGGCTATGATTATAGCGGGTTGAGGATTGTACCGTTATCAATTGAAACATCTGCAATGGTACTGTCTTCTTGTATCCCTGGATCATCAATTGTACCTAAATCAACGTTAGTTGCTGTACCTAAAAATTCAATAATGCTTGATGTACTACCTGTAATGTTACCAAAGTTAAATCCGTAAATATCTCTTACGTCAATGCCATATACTGTAGTTTGTGCATCTCTTACGTTTAAAATAGTTTTATTATTAGCATCTAAATCACCACCTAAAACTGGTGTAGCGTCTGTGCTTAATTCTGTAACAGAATTAATTGTAATACCACTTGCGCCGTTCTGTGCTGTGGTTACATTAGTACCACCTGCAATGGTAAATGTATCACCTTCAGCAAGTGTAATGTTTCCACTATCTGTAGCAACAATTAACTGTTGTAAACCGCCAACACTTGCAATAGTAACATTTGTACTATCTGATGTAACAGTAACATTTCCGCCTGCTCTGATCTTTTTAAATTGTAAATCAAATCCAGTCTTTTGTGCAAATACACCTTGTCCTTCTGTACCTAAATTAGATGCAGTTGTTTGTTCAGGATTACGATTGTCAAGTTCTGTAAAGTTATTATTAACTTTTACAAACGCTTCACGTAAATCATCACCTGTTCCGTCATTTGCTACGCCGCCGATATTAACTGTTTGTATTGCCATACTAATATTTATCCTATTCTGGTGGTCTCTTCCTAACTGTACGTTTTGCCCTTGGATATAATGCACCTGCTGTAGGTCTTAAATTATAATCTTTTTTAGGGTGTACTGTACCAGTCAAAGGACGTTCGAAATTGTACTTTGCGTGTTTGTTAGGTGAACCTTGTAAGTCATCTGTATCTGTTGGATTGTCTGTAGATACTGCATCATATAGTTGTCCATCTACTGCCCACTTGCTTGTTATGTATGCTTTAACATCTTCTTGTTTGTAGTGTGGGTATGTTTCCATTAAACATGCAACCAATCCTGCTACCTGTGGACTTGCCATACTTGTACCTGAAATCTTTCCAATTTTATAACTGGGCGTCACACCGCTTCTCGGATCTGTTGTTCCACCACCTGAATAACTTGTATTCAAAACTGACATGATAGATGTGCCAGGAGCGTAAATATCAACGCCAGGACCACAGTCACTAAATGATACTTTTCTATCTTTTCTCACACTGTCAGTATCTAATGTAAGACCTGTGTCAGTAGCACCAACACAAATATTAGGTATATCGTATGTTCCGTTTACATTGTCATCATTTGCTGTAGGTGAAGTTCCACGCATATAATAATATGTATTGCCGCTCATTTCAAATGTGTTATCCCAATCAGGACCACCCGGCACATCATGTTTCCATTGACCGTTGCCAGCCGCACCTATTGTAATAACACCTTCGTCTATGGCATCTTCAATATCTGCATCAAGTGCCGCAACTCTTACAGGAATACGTTGACCTGCTATAAATCCCCAACCATTAAGTTGTGCTGTTGAAAAAGAACCAGTTGATTGTTTGTTACCATTTTGTTCAACTGTTAAATCAATCTGTGTAGGTGTTGCTTCGTAAAATTTATATTCATATCTTATAGTAGGCGAACCTAATGTACCACTTGTACTTGCATTACCTTCCCATACTAATCTATAAATTCTACTACCAACTGTACCTGAAGTACCATAAAAAATTCTTTGACAACTACAGTCTTCTGCTGTTACCATAACCTTTGGAAAGTTAGGAGTATTCTCATCGATACCAGAATAAGTTGTCGCTCCACCACCAAATGTAAGATAACTGTTTGTACCCATATAGATAGTTGGTGAACTTTGATTTAAAAATGTTACATTGAACGGTACAGTAAGTGTCCAGTATCCGTCATCATTATTACCAGTTGTAGGTGTAACACTTGCCGTCAATCCTGTTGTAGAAGCAATAGGTATATTTGTACCAAGACTTGTAACCGTTGCTGATGGACTTCCACCTTGATAACCTATAAGTGTACATCTTAACAGTGCCGCCGATGTTGGATCAGTACCTTCTGTAACAGTTGATTGCCAAGTAATACTGTATTGTTCGTTGTTAGGTAAACTAATATTTCCACTTATAATATTAACTTCAGCAAATCCACCATCAACTGATGTTGCACTATCTGATTCAGTTTGAACCGTAGCACTGCTTGAATCTTGAACTGTAACTGTAAGATCAATATCTGATATACCTGTAATTCCTTGTGAACTAACATTGTGTTTATAGTTAATAGTTGCAGGTCCTTGTATAGTTGCTGTGTAACTTGCATTAGGTAAAACATTTAAACTGAGTTCAATTTCTCCACCTGTTCTTACAAAGCCTGTTGGTATGGCATTAAAGTCACCACCGACCGTTCCTTCACTTCCTGAAGTTGTAATACGTTGTGAAATGTTTTCTGGATCTGCTGTAAAAGTTCCTATTCTTGTGTCAGAAGTAAACACACCTGAAGTACCATTATAAGTGGTAGTACCAGTTGGTGTGAATCTTGTACCTCTAAAGGTTACAGCATCAATAGCATCAAAACTCCATTGATATCCAAATATACTCATTCCCCATGAGTTGTTGACGACTGTTGGATTTTTAATTCCTGTACTTCCGTTGACAGATTTGTTCGCGTGAAATTGTCTAATGTAATCGAACACGTAAGGAAAATTAGTATTACCAGAAGCGCCAGCATAGTAGAAAAGATTATATAAATTCGCATCTCTTGCCCATCCTTGTCTGTTTCCTCCCGCTGTACCCATTACGTGATTAGCGTGGTAACTTCCAGGATTGCTATAACTGTAGTTCCCCGCCGACCCGCCTGTGATAGCCGGATTGTGTTGATACCAATTATATTGCACGATGCGTTCCGCAGAACCATCATCGGTGTCTTGTCCTGACGGTTGTTTGTATTCAGGATGTCCGGTGTATATACCGTCACCATCGCAAATAACTAAATCTACATTCCGACCAGTTGCATTAAATGATATTGTGTCGTTAATTTCTGTGGTAGAATATCCCCAATTGGTTCTATTCGATCCTTCTACAAGACGTAGAAGTCCCCAGTTCAAGTCTGTGGCTGTGTTTGTTGAATTACGTGCAAACAAACCTGTCTGTTCAATTATTGAATTTTCTGAGACATCTAAGTTTGCATCTTTAGGGTTGAGTTCAACCGCTAATACTCTTTCGTCATTGCTGACTAAATTCTTTTCTGATTCTGTAAGCCAATATTCTGTTGTTCTTGATTCTGGTCTTGGATTGTGTACACCTACTGATCTATCTGGAATGTGTAAAGCACCACCTGGTGTTTCCATGTCATTGGCAAATGCTACACTGTCTACACCTTTCTTAAGTGTAACCATGTAGATCTTTTTTTCTACATGCTTCTTTAAAGACATGTTAACCCTCCAGTTTGAGTAGAGTTAGTGTAGATGTTATTGTTGCAGTTCCCCCACTTTTGTTTTTCACTGCCGCATAAATTGTTGTATCGTTTGCACTGTTCCAACCTAATACTGCTGGACCAAACTCAATAGTTTGTGCACCATTTGTTAATACTTCAGCAATTACTCCTGCGTCTGGTGCAGGGTCAACACCTTCACTTCTACTTGCATCTGCTGTTCTTGCCGTTGAACTTGTGTAAAGTCTTACCCAAGCCGCTGATGTTGTTTGTATGCTCATTAGCATATATGATTTGAAACCTGTAATAGAAACATCTTCGTTTACATCATTAGCAATACTATTTGTTGTTACTGCCGCTGTTGATCTTGAAGCAAGTCCTTCTGAACCTCCTCCGCCACCTGATACCTGTGCGTCCACATAAGTTTTTACAGCACTCTCTGTAGGAACTGCTGTATTACTATCACCAGCAAGTGTTCCGTCTGCACTAAATTCATTAATTGTAACACCTGAAGAAAATCCAACTGATCCTGCGTTAACTAAACTTACACCTGATAAGTTTGTTGAAAAAGTAAATGTACCTGAGCCGTTTGTTGTTAATACTGTATTTGCCGCACCGTCTGAAATACCTAAGTCTGTTAAGGCACTTGGTGCGTCTGTAATTCCGTAACCTGCAAGTGTCGTTGGTTTACTTGTAATGCTTGTGAATGGTAATTCAAAATTAACTGCGTCCCAAGTTAATCCTGTCCACTGCATAATTTGACCTGCTGTAACATCACTTACACTTGTGTCATCTAAGTCATCTACTTGATAAACAGGTTTGCTTGTAACATTGTTCCAGTCTAAGTAATAACTTCCTGCAAAGCCTTGAAGTGTGTCAGCATTTAATCCGCCACCACCTGATGTAATATCATCTGCTGGTAACCATTTATTGTTTAACCATTTTAATACTTGTCCGTTTGTCGGAGGTGTTGTTGAAGTGTCAACATCTGACATATCATCAATGTCAAGTGGAATAATTGGTTTGTTACTTAAATCGTTATAACTACCACTTGTTGCCACAGTTGCATAAGTTGGTAAGTTAAGAAGGTTGTTATATGATACTAAACTATTAATCCATTTGTTTGTAGTAGTGTCATATTTTAAAACTTGATGGTTTGCAGGAGCAGTAATAGTAACATCAGTCAAACCTGGTAAATTACTTGAACCACCTCCACCGCCACCAACGCCAGTTGCTCCAATAGTTAATGTATTAGCCGCATCATTGTATGTTAGTGTGATACCTGTTCCTGCTACAAGGAAATCATTTAATCTATCATCTACACGTTCATTTGAAAAATACTGTTTAGTACCTTCTACAATATCATCTGTGTTAGATGGAATAGTTGGCGTACCTGTTAAGTCTGCATAATTTCCACTAAAAGGATTATAAAGTACACCAGCAACTGTTAAACTTGTTGCCGCAATATTACCTGCACCGATAATGCCAGATCCTGTTAAATTTAAATTATCACCAATGGGTAATTCTTTTAACTTATTACCGTCTGCTGTATCTACTATAAGTGGTATTCTATCTGCCATTTTGTTTTCCTATTTGTAGTATTTATCCTGTTGGTGCTGAACTCTTATATGGGTGACTGACGGGTAAAAGTGACGCCTGATTCCATTTATGTGCTACATATCCTTCAGCCTGTTCTATGTAGGTCATGTCAGTGCCGGCTGTGCCTGGCAATCCCTTCACACTCATAAATTCTAACAAAACTCCACCAAACGTCTGACTGCCCCTGTTACGGAATAGACGCAGTTGTTGGTTGTTTTGTAAGTTGTTATCGTAATCTGTTTCAGGCGTAAATGCGTTGACACCGTTTACTCGCACACCTATCTCGTTGCCGTGCATGTTGAAGAACGCCACCACTATCACTATGGTGTTGGCGGCGATTGGTGTTTGGGCAGTGAACTCTATCAAGTTCCCTGCACTACTGCTGATCCTGTTTGAACTCAAACCGTCAAGATCCAGTTCACCATCAAACTGGCTGGCGTTACTGGCACTGACAGCATAGTCTCGCTTGGGTGAATTTTGGGTCTCAAAACTCCATATACTATCTTTAGTGTTGTTGGGTGTCGCTATCTGTCCAATGAACAATGCCCAGTGATTGCCCCCAGCCCCCTGTGTGGTAATGTCCGACTGTAGGTATTCATTATCTGCTTGATCAAATACTAATACTTCCAATGAATTGGCCGTTGATTTCTGTGGAGTGTTGTTCACAGTCATTGTGGCCGTGCCGGTCTTGTCCGTGATCGCTGTTAGGTTTGAACCACTGTAAGTTGTTGTAGTGGTGTCACTGGGATCAAGCCAAAGGCTCAAGTTAGGTATGTTCACTGAAGGATTAAAAGATGTACCAAAAGAGTTTGCTCTACGTCCTGCGAAAAAACTACCTGTTGCTGTTGATAATAAAGGCATTATGTGAAGTCTACCATCTGTCCAAGCACAACGTAAGTTCCACCATCATTTAATATCGTAAATGAGAAACTATCTATTCCGTTTGCGTTTCCTGTAGGAGCCGAGCCACCTTGCCATTCTATGGTTTGTGCCGCTCCTCCTATTTGGACAGCGGTAACTTCATAAGGTGTAGCACCTTGGTTAATAATTACTGTTAAATTAGTTGCGTATTCTGCTGTTAGATTTAAATTTGTAAAGTTTGCTGTGATATCACCTGCTGGTGCTGTTAGATAATGAACGTGTCCATTTGCACAATCTAATGCTGTAACTCCTGTTGCACCGTTGGTTGTAGCAAACTTTTCTTCAACACCTTTTTCTATTTGTATGCCACCTGCTGTTGTGTTTAAAACTGCTGTGTTTGTATGATAAAGTGTAGCAATACCGTCTGCGGCTGATATAGCAGTATTTGCCAATGCGCCATCTTGTATTCTAACTGTGCTACCGTCTAAGATTAAAGTGCCTGTGTTGTTATCGATGTTACCTGTTGTGCCACTGTGATATATTCTCATATCATTATCAGTGCCAAACCTAACTTCCTCATTATCGTCAAGGTCAAGCGTGCCTGTAAGGTCACTAAACGCAACGGTTGTTAGATAATCTGTACCTGCCACTGCCGCTGAAATGTTTCCTGAACCGTCTGACTTTACTATTCCTGTGATAGCACCTACTACTGGATCTGTTTCTGTGTAACTTGTTAAGAAACTTGTTCCTGATATTGTTGCACCAGTAAAGTCTACACTTGTTGCACCTGTAAAGTCAACTGCACCTGTGAACGCCGGTGAAGCAGTTGATGTAGCATCTGTAATTCCATATCCTGCAATAGTAGTTGGTTTACCTGTTAAACTTGCAAAACTAAAAGTAGTGTCACCTGCAAGAGCAGTTGTACTACTCGTACCTAATTGTAAAGAATCAGTTATACCGTAACCTGCTAAGGTTGTTGGAGTTGTGTCTAAGTCACTAAAGTTTAAACCGTTAAATGTAGTGCTTACAAAATTTAATGTAGCACCATTATAGTTTGTAACACCTGTGTTAGAACCTGTTAAGACACCAGTCAAAGATGAACCATCTATTGCCGGAAGTGCACCTGTTAATGCTCCTGCATTAATAGTTCCTGAAACTCCGTCAATCAATACAGTTGAATCATCTGCAACCACACTACCTGTTAAGTCACCTGTAATTTTATTTGCAATAATTGTGCTGGTTGCATGATCAATAATTGTAGTTGAATCTTCACCTATAACACTACCAATGATGCTTTGTTGTATTACAGCACCACCTGGATTAGCAATACCAGACTGTGCTTCTACTGTAACAAGTCTTGAATATAATTCTGTAAAGTTATCTTCTGCTTTACTAAATGCGGTTCTTAGCGGATCGCCATCACCCTTGTTAGCACTTGATCCAATGTTTATATTTTTCTGTGCCATTAGACTCTCCCTACCACTGCTTCAACAATTCCATACCCGGGGTCGTCCTTGTCTTTAACTGCTTTACCAATAACTTCACCAACACCTGGTGTGTTATTAACTATTGCGTAACCTGGAATACTTGCTGTTACTAACATGTCGCCTTTTTTAACTGCGCCTACTACTAACACTGGAACTCTACCTTGTAATGCAATCGCTGTAACATGATCACCTTCAAGTCCTTTGTTCATCAAGTAACCTGGTTTCTCTGAAACAACACCAGCAACTCTTGTGTCGCCTTTGTGTGTTGTAGTTGTAAGTTCTTGTTCACCGCCAAACACAAGAACTGAACCAGTTTCGTATTCTGCGTCTGCAAGATAATTCTCTGCCAAGTCAGCGTATAATGCTGTGTTAGCCTGTCCTTCAAATGTAACTGCATGTATTTGATTATATTTTAGTGCCGCACTACCTATGTTGTACACACTTGTTGTACCTGGTAGCATTGCCGCTGTGCCTATTACTAATCTTTGAGCACCATCAGTTACAAAACTAATTTGATCAGCGTTACTAAATCCTGTTCCAGCACCAATACCAATACCTGTACTGTTAGCATCTGCTTCGCCTGGTGCTTCAATAAATGAATGGTATGCCCAGTCTGCCGCAATATAGTTCTCATCAGCAAATGTACTGTTTGCTTGGAAGTTACTTTCTGTTGCTCTACTTGCACCAATGTTTAAGTTACCAGTCATTGAGTTGTTAGTAACACCAGCACCTGTTGTTTGTGAACTTAAGAATAACGTTGTGCCTGGATTTGTAAAGTTAACTGTTGTACCTGAAGTGTCAATAATTCTTGCACTGTCGATATCTAATGCTTGTACATTGATCGAACCATCTGTATGTGTTTTAACAATCGCACTTGGAGCACCAATAGTAGTAAATGTACCACCACTGTTAACAATAGTTGAGAACGGAATAGCACTAACGTCACCGTCGGAACTATCACCTGTTGCTCTACCAATTACATGTTCGTCTGCGATATTTGCAAGTTTCGCTATAGGTAGTTGACCATTGTCAATACTAATAAATCCGTTGTCGCTACTAAACACTACATTATCAAATGCCGCACTACCTAAATCATTTTGTGTAATACCTGTTGCGTTTGCTCTTACTGTTGCCGCGTTTAGATTTAATTTACTTTGTGCAATCGCCGCCGCCGCATTAACGTCAGCATTAATAATAGCACCTGCTGTAATCTGGAAGTCGGCAGTGTTAGCATTCCATGAAATACCAATGTCGCCTACTGGTGTTGCATTATCATAAACGCTACCGTCAAATAATAAAATGTCACCACTTGCTCTGTTAGCAACATTAACACCAATCGCTTCATCACCAAATGGTGTTCTGTTATCTACGTAACGTTTGTTAGCACCATCAAAGTCTGCACCTGGATCTCCCAAGCCTGTAATATTGTTGTTACTAAAGTTAATGTTTGCACTTGGACCAATGGTTCCATCTCTTGAAATAAATCCTGCACCAATTGGATTGCCAACAATCAATGATGCTTCGTCCATTCCTAAACGTCTGTTTACATATCCTCTTACTGCTGATTCAGTTGGAGCCGAGTCAACAGCATTATCTGTCATTCCATCATCACTTGAGAATTCAGTAATAACAACACCACGTTTGAATCCAATACCGTCCAAGTTACTTAATGCAATACTTGCCGCAAATGTAACTCTACCTGTACCTTGGTCAACTGTAAAGAATCTACCTACACGGAAGAATCCGTCTTGGTCTGTACTTACGTAGAATACTCTACCTTTACCACGTTCTTGTACTTCGTTTGCTTGTACTGGCTCTTGTGGTGCACCATAAATTTTACTTGGATAGTTACTTGTGTTAAATCCACCTGATCCAATATCATTAAAGTCATGTCCTGTTGCTCTTGCTACAGAAATATTAACTGTTAGTCCTGCGTTCTCTCCACTGTTCAAACCAATACGTAATGTTCTTGTATCTGAACTTGTAAGTGGTGTTTGTAAACCTGCGGCAACTACAGCATCACCTAATGCCGCATCGTTGATGTTGTTAACATCTTCAATACTTAAAATAGCATAGCCTGTTTTCTGTGCGTAACTTAATACTCTGTGAACTTTACCGTCCCATGCAAAAATCATGTCACCATTGTTAAGTCTATCAATCTCTGCTTGTTCAGTAATTGTTTCAATTGAAATTGCTACGTCACCTGCCGCGTTACCATGTGATGTACCTGTACCAGCAAAGGCTGTACCTGCAATGTTCGCTTGGTTAACAACAACTCTAATGTAATCGTAGTTTGCGTCAAATGTAACTAACTGTTGATTAGCACCTGGAAGTGCAGTACCAATTGAGTTAGCACTACCAAACGCAATAGTTCTATATGTAAATGTGTCTTGTTCGTCAAACACGATAGCAGTTGATGGTCTAATAACTGCTGTTGTTTCTAAGTCATCAAATATAAAGTTTTGTAACGCTCTAATAATAACTTTGTCATTGTTTGCTAATGCCGCCGCTAATCCATCGTTACCTGAAATATTAAGTTTGTAAATTTTACCATCACGTGAAGCACCAGCAACATCTGAAAATGCTGTTGATTGTACACTTGCAACTTCGTATCTTACTACACCAGTCGAACCACCGTGATTGATTTCAATCTCTGAAATGTTATTTGGAATAGTGCCTACGTTGTAAACATAAACAATATTTTTCCCTGCTTCGTTAAGTGCGTCAACACCATTGTCGAAAACACGAGCAGTTTGTACCATAGGTTCTTCAAGTGTAATTTGATCAATAACTTCGTTTGGATCTGATCCTGAAGCAACAAGTCCGAAGTTACCATTTGAGTTAGAACCGTTTAGTGATCTAATCTGTGAACCGTTGTTTGCCATATATGCCGCATGACAATAATATGTAAATGTTGAAACTTGTTCTGTTAATGCACCATTGTTAACAACAATACCATAACCTAAGTCGTTAACCTGTGTATAGTCGTTTGCCAACATTGAAGTGTTACCAGCAGTTTGTAATACAATATCTGTACCATCTGCAAATTGGAAACCAGCACCAGCAATACCTGAAGTTGGATTTAGGAATAATGTTGCAGTACCTGCCGCTTGGTCATAATTTGTAACAGCATCAACTTGATAACGTACACCGTCAATAAAGAATGGACATGGTGTTTGTGGTCTTCTAATTCTTAGTCCACTACCTACGCCGCTTGATACGTTAAGTGTGTATGCATCATCTTTAGTGTTAACTGTCATTGTTAAGTTAGCAACAAAGTTATCAATATACATACCACCGCGGAATGCTTGTTTGTTTGCAGATCTACTAAATGAACTGTTAACCTGTACGTAAGGAGATTTAATTAGAATCTGTCCATCTGGATCAAGTACCTGTGCAAATCCACCGTGCCCTTGCATACTTGTGTTCATGATTCTGTTTGAATCATTCATCATAAACACATCAATGTCTTGGTTGTTCTTAGGTGGGTTGTAAGTTGCGTCAAATGCAAATACTACACAATCAATAAGTGCATCTGAATGTGTTTGTACTCCTGCTTCTGAAACTGCTGTTGCAGTTGTATTCTGTGTTACGTTACTTTGTAAACTTGAACCAAATGCTGTTTTAGCAAATACACTTGGAGTAATTGTTTTAATAATATTAATCGCCGCTGTAGTTTGTTGTTCTTGTCCTGCTACTGCACCTGAATAATATGCACTCTGCATTGCAAGAGTTTCTACTCTACCACCTGCTGGATTTTTCAAGTCAGCAACATGAGCATCTAAAATTAATCCTGTATCTCTACGACATTTAACTTCGTTGTAAGTAAAGCCACTCCAAATACCTGAACCACCTGCCACTTGTGCATTGATCCAAGCAATAACTTCTTCAACAATAAAGTCTTTGTTTAGTCCTAATAACTCTGCCGCATTAGGGAAGTTACCTGGATTGGTTGCCGCATCTGATCCAAGGTTAACAATTTTTGTTGGATCTGCTGTGTAATGATATCCGTATCTTGGATCTACCAAGTCTGGCATAACACTTAGGCCGTTAGTAATAACATTCTCAATGCTCTGCATCAATGTTGTTACTCTTGCAGTTTGTCCTGCTTCAGTTACTGCCAAACCTGTTGTTTGTGATGTAATAGATTGTAATGCTGTGTAAGATGCTTGTGGTAAAATATAATCAACTACAACACTTCTTGCATAAGCAAGTGCCGCCGCAGTTTGTGCTTCTTGTCCACCAACCTGTGAAACTGTTCCTTCGTAATACCTTCCAGCATTTAGATAAGTTTTAGCATTACCATTGTATTTGATATCGTGTGCAATACCATCAAGAATGATTCCTGTATCTCTTTCACACTTGGCTTTGTTATATACAAATGAAGTTGAGAACGGTGAAATGTTACCAGCCACCTGTGAATCAATCCAAGCAATAACTTCGTCTTTAACAAATTCTTTGTTTGCTTTGATAATTGCTACAGCATTTGGATTCTGCGTAGGAATCAAATCTAAGCCATCAAACTCTGCATCTCTAAAGAAGTATGTGTTAATCCATTTAGATTGTGAACCTCTGTTCTTTGGTCTAATAATTGTACGTCTAAAGTCTGTACCTTTAATAGAACAGTTAGCAGGAAGTTTGATTGGATAATCTTCTTCGTAAATTCCTGATTCAACATGAATACAAATTTGTGTTTTAATTGCAAAGTTACCGTATTCAATTCTTTCTTGTGTGCTAAACTGTTTAGGTTCAATTAAGAATACACGTAACTCATCTGTACTTGCACCTCTTGTATATTTTACAATTCTACCTAACGCACCTGTTGTTTTACCTCTTAAAATTTTACCTGGAAGTATATCAACGTTTGATGCCGCACCTTGATCAACATAACCTTGTCCACCATTGTCAAGTGTAAGTGTTACAGTTGAACCTTCAATCAATGTAGTTGTATCAAGTACACCTAAACCATTGTCGATAATATTTGTAATAATATCAATCTTACCAAGTACTGCATTTCTTACTGTTGATGTAACAACTTGTGACCCATCAATAGTTTGTGTAATACCATCTACGTTTCTTACAGGTGTAACTGTACCATTTTGTAAGATAGAGTTAATAATTGTTTTACCGTAATTAATACCTGCAAGTGTTTCTGTTTTTTGTGTTGTTCTTGCAATCTGTCCTGATACAGAACTAAAGTATCTCTTACCAGCAAGTATTGCCTGTGAGTTAGCGTTTAGTCCTTGCTCAATGTCAATAGCCAAACCTGATGTAATAAGACCCATGTCTCTTTCACAAGTTGCTTCGTTGTATTGGAATGTAGGATATGTTGCACTAACGTATGCTACAATTTCTTTCTTAATAAAATCTAAGTTTGCTCTAAGTAGTGTTGCCGCCGGAACACCTGCTGTATGTGCAGATGTAATTGTTTGTGCTGTAATATTACTGTCAGCCGCACCGTTGTTATATGTAACTGTTTGTACATAAGCACCTGGCTCTAACGGTGATGTATCAATTAGTTCTTCTGCTTTCTCAGCCGCTTTACCAATTGACTTATAAGCAAATTGTAAACTACGTCCTTCTTTACCTACTGGTGAAAATTGTTGTGTGTCATCTCCATTTGTTCTAACATATAAATCTACAATACTTGTAAAACTTGAATTGTCAACATAAAACTTTGATGCCGCTTGTAAATCATCTACATCGTTTGGTGTACCACTGCCTGCCAAGTTACCTGGATGGTCATGTAAGTAAAGTGGACCTGTCATGTCATCACCTTGTCTACGTACTGTAGAACTTCTTGGTAATGCTTCTGTTGTTAAGTAGTTGCCATACAATGCTGAATTGTATTCATTGTCAGTAAGCGTGTGTGTACCACCTGGGTTACCTGACGCTCCTGCGTTTGCTAAAATTTTGTTTGTATTTGCTAAGGCGTCTGCCGCTGTTGGGTGAAAACTTAACTGGTTAGCGTTTACGTATCTCATGTAGTAAACTGTAGAGTCTGTTAAGTTAGTCGCCGCTGGATCACCTACGGAAACTGTGTATTTAAAACCTTGTCCGTTAACGCTGTGGTCGTAACCGTGTAGAGCAACAATGGCGTTGTTGTTTGTAAAACTACCAATGACCTTTGCGTACTCAGTACCATCAGCAGGTTCTGCTCTCATTCTATTTGGAGCACCTTCAATTTGATATCTGTTGTCGTTGTATTTTTTATCAGCAACTAAATCGTGTACTGTAATTTGTGTTGAATGTGTTGTGTTAAAATCTGTTGCCGCTTGATCTGTGATTGGACCAATGTTACCAAGTGTAAAGTTACCTGAACCATTTAGATAACCACCAATGGTTGGTTGTAAGTCTGAACTAATTGCACCACCACTGTTTGTAATAACAAGTTTAGTTGGATCAGTGTTATCAATTAAGATACCAGTTCCGCCTTCAACTGATTTCATTAATAATGTTGAACCAGCATCGTTAGATACTGGAATCTTATTAGCACCTAATTCATCTGGTGTGTCTGAAAGTGCAGTAAATCTAATAGTACCGCCTTGTCCAAATACTGCGTAAAGTTCACTAAAGTTTTCGTTTACTTTACTAAAGGCGTCTCTTATACTATCGCCGGTAGCGTCATTACCTTCTACACCAATGTTAATTATACTTTTTGCCATTTTTTAAAATCCTATTGACTCACCACAACCGCAACTTGATGTTGATGCAGGGTTTTCTATTGTGAAGTAAGAACCAAATACTTCTTTTTTATAATCTATTGTACTACCTAACAAATACATTACACTTGTATCGTCGATAGCAAACTCTCCGTTTGGCAATTTAATAACTTCATCACCTGTTTGTGATGCACTATCTAATGCCCAGTCGTACTTGAAACCAGCACAGCCACCGCCTTGTAGTGATAAACGTACTACTTTCTGTTTATGCTCGTTTAACATATCTGTCATACGTTCTATTGCGTTATCTGTTAGTTGTACTACTGCTGTCATTTTGTTTCCTTACTATTATTTAGTTTATATTTTATAATCCGAATGTAAATAGGTAAATACTTGTATGTTTAGTAGAACAGAACAAGAAGTCAAATGGTATAGCCGTAAGTCTAAAAAGGGTAAGCCACATTCATACAAGCGTGTAAAGACTGTAATTATATTTGAATGTGATAACTGCCACGAAGAATTTAAACGTGACAAAGGACAAGTAGATCCTAAACGTTTAGATAACGCCTATAACCACGTGTGTCCAGAATGCGATCCTAAACGTTTTGCACAAAAGAAAGGTGCAGAACAAAGGCGCAAACTAAACACTACCGTAGATGGTTTACTTACAATTGATCAATTATAATTATTCTGATTTCCAAATAGTCCAAGCACCATAACCAATAGCCGCGTATGCCGCCAATTTAGCAAATGGTCCTGCTATAAGGACAATAACTCCTACTGCGATAAGCATTGCGCCATCCCAAGAAGTTCTTTCGTCAAGTCTTTTTTGAATCCAATTTTTCATTTAGTTTCTCCTTACTTGTTTTTTGCGTTCATGTGCTTACGTAATTGAGTTACAAGTTTGTCTTTTGTAAGACGTCTGTCTAACTCAATGCCGTGAGTTCTTCCCATCTCTTCTAATTTTGCTTTTGTCATCTTAGACATATCTGCCTTTGATGGAACCAAAATTAAAGGTGCTGACTTTGGCTTTTTATTAGCCACGTGGTCTGAAAGTTTCAATGTCTTTTTCTCTCCTGCACCAAAAAGTGATTTTAAAAATGATATCATTATTTTTCTCCGTTTGTAAGAGTAATTACCCCGCAAGCCAATCTTTCACCTGCGTTTCCGGTTTTCAACGATTCAGCATCTCCGCCTTTTCCTAAGTCATCTGTGTCTTCGTGTACTACTATTGCTCTACCAATAATACTACGTTCGCCAATTAAATCAATGCGTTCTGCTTTAATTGTAAACTCTGATATCCCGTCAGAGTTGGCTGTGATATTTCCTAAATCACCCACATGGCCATTTTTGAGATCTCCATGCTCTACCCCGTCTGGATTGTAATGCCCGCCTGCACTCTCACACCCGTTTGATAGATCGCCAAATTCGTGTACATGAAATCCATGTTCACCTTCAGTTAACCCAGTTATCTTACCCTTTATAAGAGTAGCAGTGCCTGGGCCTTGCATAAAGAAAATTGTTCCCTTAACAGTGTCCGAATGGACTAAGTCACAAACGGCTACAACTTTATCGTCTTCTGCTTCGGATAGTTTTCTTAGGCTTTCGCACTGACAAGTTCTTGCTTTGGTACGTTCACAGTTTTGAAGTTGTTTAAATCGCATACTGTATTTACCTTATGTTCTAACAGTTTCTGCGAAGCAAGGTTTTTGTGTTTAGACTCTACCATAATGTCTGCAGAGTTGTTAAACTGTAGAGCCCAGTCATTTACTGCGTTATTCCACATCATATCGCTATGAGCTCGTAGTTTTGCTTTCTTAAAGCCTTGTTCAAGTAGTTCGTCCATGTTAGGTAATACGTCAGGATCATGTCCTACAAGTAAGTCTTCACGTGAAACACTGTAATGGATAACAGGACGTACACCACGCCAACTGTCAACTACGCGATGATATCTATCGTCGGAGGGTTGTATGTATTCACCTGTACGCACCCAGTGATGGTGTATGTCAAGTACGAGTGCGACATGTTTTTCAAGTTCGAGTGACGCATCGATGCCCCACGACATTTCGTCGTTCTCGATCGTAATAACGTTTCTCGCCTCTTGAGATAATCTTGGGAGAGCATTGATGATACCGGCTGGACCTTGCCTGCCTGATATGTGGACATTACATTTAAAGTCTTGGAATTGTTGGCCGTAGCCCATCCATCTGATGCAATCAACATGATATTCAAACTCCTCTATACTTCTATTTACGATATCTGGGTTATCACTTGCCAGGACAGTAAACTGACCAGGATGCATACTAAGACGAACATCCAAGTCTCTCGCACGTTTACCCACGTTCGCAAAGTTTTTCGCACAATAGTCACGTACATCAGGCTTGCGCCAGAAATAAGACCAATCAGACTGAGTGTAAACAGGGAGAACATCACTACCAAGACGTACCATTCTAAGTTCATTAGGTAAACCTCCTACATAAGAAATCAAATTCATATACGACTGTATGTTGTGAACCATAATGTCCCACAGTCGTTGCTCGGCAACTTCTCTTGTTTGCCTGTTCAACCATTGTACTGTTGTACTTCTTGTGTTGAGTGGACGCTGAATCTCCTCAAGAAGTTTTTTCTTCTGAGTCTGATCAGGGTGCATGTATTTGCAGGCAAAGCCGATTCTCTTATTCATAGTTATATTATACAATCTTTATTATTAAATGTCAAGTTTATTTCCAATTATCTTTACACCATTGATCTACACTATTATGAGGGTGTGGCTCGCCATGAAACACGGCTACACTTGTTTCGGGTTTGATAATTGGTTCGCCGGGTACATTAAAATTACGTACTCCGTTAATCCTACTCATAGGTGGTTTGTTACGCATTTCCCATTTGTAACTTTGTATCCATTCATCTGGCCAAAAACAAAAATTATCACGTACCTGACTGTATATCCAATCTTGGTCTCCATGTAACCTTTTGGTTACAACAAAGTTATCTCTTTCAAAATTTGTCCATACATGATCTTGTGTGCCTGACTTCATACGCCAAACACTTGAATTCATCTTCTTCCAATCTTGTCTTATGTGTCTATTAAAGTCACGTATGATACAAAACTTATCTGGATTATATGTAAACAAGTTATCAATGTTTCTAAAAATAATAACATCAAGATCAAAATAAAGTATGTTTCCTTTGATAGGTAACTGTGGACTAAAGAAGTAAGGCTTGTACCACCAACCTGTTACAGGTAGTTTAGGTACTGGTAAAACTCTTACTCCTGGTTGAATACCATTACTGTTGTCTGTAAAACAAACAAACTCGTAAGGTACAGTGGTATTTCTGCTAACCATGTTGGCTAACACATTTACATATTCCGCACTATACTTGTCGCCCCACTTCAGGCATACAACATAGTTCTTCATTAAACTATCCTTCGTAAATTGCTGAGTTGGCGCCGTGTTCTGCACATTCAACTTTTACAACATAACAACGATTATTGCTTTGTTCTCTAATCAATTTGTCTGCAAAGTTAAATGCGTGTTCGGCAAACTTTTCTGCACCAACACCATCAAAGACTCTAATCTCTGCAAGGTCAAGTGATTCAAGTTCTTTCATCTTATCCATGTGTGGATCGTTGATGTCAACTGCTACTTTATGATCGAAATGATCTTCAAGCCATGCTTTGATTTGTTTTAGTCCACCAAAGTCTACTGCCCAGTTTTTGTTATCCAATTCATCGCAACCAAAAGTAAATGTAAATGCTAATGAATATCCATGCAACAAATGGCAGTGTGAATGATCTGCATTTGGTTGTCTAAAGACTGCCGACAGTCCTATATTGTGTCCGTAATGTTTTGTACTATAATGTTTTCCCATTATTATCTCCTATATTAATAATGGCGGCAGAATTAGAAGGGTTGACGCCAAGTCCTTTGTTAAACATAACACTAATTATATAATATCTATTCCTGTTTGTCAACCGGAAAATTACCATAATGATGCATCTTCGCGGCAACAAGAGGAATCAATTTCTTACGCATAGTGTTAAAACTTACTGTGATTCTCTTTGATGATGTATTTGGATCAGTTCTATGTTCAAGCCAACTTGGAAAGATCAATAGCAAACCTGATCTTGGTTTACAACTTGCAAAATAACTACTGTAAGGATTTTGTTGTTCAAAAACATCGTTCATTCTTAAAGGACGTAATGGTGATTCAAAAATTAACGGACAACTATCGTCAGCAACATGCGGATAAAATGCTCCGCTAACAACACTACCTTCGTGCCTATGTTTATCTACTTGTCCGCCTTCTTCCATTACGTTAAACCAACTCGTTCCTAAAATGGATTCTTCAAGTCCTGCTGTCTTACAATACAAGTCAATACAGTTTTGTATATCTGCTCTTAATTTTGCAAGTTCAGGTTTGAACAAAAATTCTTCATCGCCTTTA
>Ga0213867_1000227_pt1 | contig 25995 bp, 43 predicted proteins | sample PICome_12_FD_160120 | JGI IMG/M metagenome (GOLD analysis project Ga0213867, IMG submission 160120) | Coastal seawater microbial communities near Pivers Island, North Carolina, United States - PICO540 | ecosystem: Environmental > Aquatic > Marine > Coastal | place: USA: North Carolina... | reverse complement strand
TTTCATATTCACGCCGTTCGTAATCTTCAGCAGTGAAGTTGTCATCAAAGTCACGAGAATCAAGCACCTGATAGTCAAAGATTTCACCAGGCATATCTTGAATCTCTTGCCACATTTCATCAAACATGTTAGAATCTCTCAGGAACAAAGGTAGATTAGAACGAAATGGGGGGAATCTCAACCCCCCTTGTGTCACTTCAGAGATCGGACATCATAGCGTTGATTGCCAGTCCGTCAATCTTAGGGTCATCCCAACGGCAACCATCGCGGGTCTCTTTGCTTCCACAATCACGAAGAAGTTGAACCAGTTGCTGATAAGAAGTCACATCATACTTAGCAGCATTGTAGATGCTAAGGTCATTTTGAATCCACAGAGCAACATTCCAAGTCTCCCAGTTTGCCCAACCATTGAAAGTTCCATCGCTGAAGTGGTTGGTGATGAAAGATTGAACGGTCATCGAGTTCGTTTCGTTTGAGTCCTTAGTATTGCAGGTCTTGGTGGGAACCTCAAGGGGTCTTGTGCCACTCCCTCAACTGGCACGCGGGCAGCCGCCGAGTTTATATAAAAAAGGGAGGACACTTTGCCTCCCTTTAAAGTATTCAATTGGAGAAGATATCACGCATAGGCACACACAAACGCACCACCAATCTTGTTACGATAGTCATTCAGAGTTGCCAGAATCTGATGGCGGTGAGTATACAGAACCACGCAACCTTCCCAGAACAGAATGCTCACGAAGATCACGGCAGCAATGAACTTAATGGTCCATTCTTTCACAGTAGCGTGTAGATGATGGCGATAGAATGTGCCCACGATGTAACCAGCATTGTAAACCTTTTCAATACCTGTTGCCAACGCATTCAGGCACCACAGAAGTGCGGAAATGGTGAAGATTTCAGATGCGAACATGTAAACTTTGGTCCCGTAGTTAACAACAGTTTCAATTGCCTCAATGGCAGGAACGAAAGAAGAAATTTGAAGGATGTTCATTGTTTTGAGTGTAGAGAAGAACAATGTGTGGCGAGAAAATGTAGAGAATTCTCAACCACGAAACTAACCTAATCGATTTCCAGGTGTTTAACAAGGGGGTTTGTGCCACTAGTTCAATTGGCACAAGGAAAAATATTAATTAGATGCCATTGAATTCTTCATACTCATCAGTGATACGATCGATTAACCAATCGGTAGGATTTACATCAAAAGTATAACAAACCCAGTCCACGATGTCATTCAGGTCGCAAAGATTGCCGCACATAAAGTCACGAAGTGCGGGAGCGATATCGATATCGAACTGGTGAACTTCAGAAGCAGTAGGCATCAAGAATTCCTCAACAAAAACAACAATACCCCATCCGAGGTACGAATGGGGTTTATAGTGTGCAGTTCAGATATTGGCACAAGGTGTCAAGAACTTAGGCAACATCTGGGTAATCGTGTGTATCTATCAGGGAATTGTCGGGTAGATTGTTAGATCGAGATGTGATACGGTTTCGTTTAGAAATAATCCAACCATTTAGGCTGCTATCTGTAATTAATCCAGATAGTTGTCTTCGCTCACTTTCAGTGTGAAAATGTCGTTCTTGATTCATTTTAAATCCCCTTATAACTTAAGGATTCTTTTATTATAAGGGGATTTTTTGAATTTGTCAATTTACTTAATAAAACTTACCATCTATCAGGGGTTGACAAATCCTCCACATATGCGCTAATCTTCTCCGCAGGTTCAAGTTCAAGCAGTTTATCCCATTGAATCTGATGAGGGTTCATATCTTGGAAAACATCAAGTTCCAATGTTATGCGATACTTTACCTTTGAACTCGTTGAGTGAATGCTGGGCATTGGGTCTAGTGCTCCTTAACTTTGTTAATTATACTAGGCAAGCATAAGGAAGTCAATGTCTAGAAACCACTTCTAGAACTGTCACATTGTGTGTGAGTCTCTCGTATTTTTATATATTATGTTATGTGCAATTGTGTGCATATCTCGTGTTCATATACACATATCACACACAAGCACACACATAATCTCGAAGCATGTTATATCTTTTATGTTATATCTTTTATGTTATATCTTTTATGTTATATCTTTTATGTTATAAGATATGTGTATATCTCGTATTGTATATGATACTTATGTTATATCTCGTATGTTATAAGATATGTTATATCTCGTATGTTATATCTCGTATGTTATAAGATATGTGTATATCTCGTATTGTATATGGTACTTATGTTATATGTGTATATCTCGTAGTGTGTATATCTCGTAGTGTGTATATCTCGTAGCGCAATCTCGTAATAAGACACGCAGGATCTCGTAGTGTTTTTGTCAACTCTCTGTGTGTTTTTATGTGTGCGCCCTGTGACTTTTTCGCGCCCCCTTGACTTTTTCGCGCCCTCGTGTTATAATGAGCGGTCTAAAATCACTAAGATCCTGAGGATTTCTAAGGGAATTTCTAAGGGGATTAAGAAGGATTTCTAAGGGAATTAAGAGGGAATTAAGAAGGATTTCTAAGGGGATTAAGAAGGATTTCTAAGGGAATTAAGAAGGATTTCTAAAGACATTACGAACCATATAAAAGACAAGAAGTTATTTATACAACCCGGAGAGTAAGTATCCCGGAATACCTTAGAGTATTAGTATCCTATCAGTATATTAAATAGAGTATCAGTATAGTAGAATTACCCTATCAGTCTATGCAAGGATTAATATACTCTATCTACTCTAGAGATGCAGATAAGCACTACATTGGATCAACTACCAAACAATTGAATAAGGAATGGAAGGAACATTTAGATATAGCAAACAGAATGTCTTCAAAGGCATTGTATAAAGCAATAAGGAAATATGGTGCTGGTAACTTTACTTTAAAGGTCTTAGAAGAATGTCATGAATCCTTATTGAATGAGAAACTATCTTATTGGATAGAACAGTATGATGCTTACAATAAAGGATATAACATTAAACCTAAGAACATCATTGATCCTTCTCCTATTATATCAGAACCTACAGTTGAAGTCAAACCTAAGAAAAAGAAATCACCTTTTGGGAATAGAACATATAAGCACTGTGGATTACATCATAAAAGAGCAATTAAGACTATAAACGTCGATACACTTGAAGAGAATGTGTATGAGAGTTTAATTGAATGTGCAGAAGCATTAGGTGTAATTCCTTCTAACCTTTCACGTTCAATGAATAATGGATGGAAAGTAAAAGGTCACCGTATTATAAAAATAGATGATCGTCCTATATCAAAACAAATATATGGATTAGATAAGCGCACCAATAGAATAAGGTTTACATTTAACAGTATCAGAGAAGCTTGTGATACATTAGAGGGTTGTCAGAGTGGATGTCACAAATCATTGAAACATCCACATAAGTATAGTTGGTGTGGGTGTTATTGGTTTTATGTACATCCAATCAGTGCACCACCGACAGCAGCACCTACAGGAACTGACCAAGCATAAGCATCTTTCTTTGAAATACCAGCAGCAATACCACCACCTAACAAACCACCTAGAACAGTAGGAGTTGTGCGGCAAGAGGAGTGTTCATACCTTTCTTGACGATAACGATTTTCATACCTTTCTTGACGATGACGCCAACAAGGTGCTTCGTCACGGAAGATTTGTACATATCCTTTTTGATACCTACCGTGAGCATCATACCTTCCAGGAATATACTCTTCTCTTACCTGATACCTTTGACAGTATTCAGATCGATGAGTATATACAGATCGACGATGTTCGGCAAATGCTGCGGTGGGCATAAGAGTAACAGCAGCAAATGCAAGTGCTAGAAATTTCATGAGATTGATTTGACGTAAACAGTTTCGAGTTTTCCAGTTTTATCTGCTTTCTTTAATTCTTCAGCAAGTTCAGTTGAAGAAAGAGAACTTTTAAACTCTATATATTCTTCTCTTCCATCATTCCATCTAAATCCAATTCTATACCTTTTCATTTTCATTCTGTTTTTGATTTTGATCTACAATATGCCAGTAGATCTCAAGTGCTTTGACACTTTCTGGTGTCTCTTCCCATTCCCAAGTTTCACCTTTGGTACTTACAAAAGTTCGAACTGTCATAATTTCTTAAAACATACACTGTTAAATTTACCATAAACACCGCGAAGTGTCAATTTTGTGTGTGAAGAATGAACCTCAATCTTTTCCACATAATACACTGCACCTTCAATTAATATCTTTGAAGGATCATCATTACCTCCCCATCTTATCTGTTCTTGAGTACAACCAAGATAAATCACCTTATCTCCCAGTCTAAAGTTTTCCACCTACAATACCATCATTCAATACTCTACTCTCATCCCATCCTTCTTGCTTTCCTTTTAAATAAAATCGCGTTGATTTTACACATTGTTCCTCACTTAATGAACTAATCAATTTTTCACCATTCTTTGCCTCACTATGCCATAAACCAAATCGTGTCTTATATACCTTAAAAGCATCATCAATCCACTGTATCTCTTGGTTTTGTTTTGAATCGTTTGAATCGTTTTCCACCATCTCTTTTGTATTGTTGAATGTATTTGGTTCGGTAGTCGTCATAAGGGAAATAAGCAAAGTGTTCTAGAGTTTTCTTTCCGAATTGTGTTGTCCAACTTAATCCATAAGGAAATGTTTCGTGAAATGGTTTAACAACAATTAAATCATCCTTCTTTAAAGATTTTGATTTTTTCATACTTATCAGGAACAACTACAATATTTACATCTTGAGAAGGATGTTCTCCATAGTAAACTGTCACAGTGCAATAATACTCTGAAACAAAATTAATGAATCCAATTTGATCCTCATATAGAACCATCATTCCCTGTTTAAATATCATTCACATACTCCAGAAATATCCACTCACTTGGTTCCTCACCATCAACTACAAATTCTTGATACAATGCATCGGAATCATCAATTCGATCATCGGAAACAAGCACACACATTTGCCCGCTCCAATATGCCTCAAGATCGATAATTTGTTGCTCCTTGGATTTTTGATTTACGAAAAACATAGTTCTAATGGTGTGAGTTTAAGTTGCATTGCAGAATATGGAGAGGTGTCTCCAAACTCTACCGAATCTCCGTGCTTGGTGGAGTTAATAGGGACGTGATAGGATTGGGTTTTTGTATTGAAGAATCCCCAAATACTTCGCGCACTAACACCATCGTTATAAACAAATTGGTAATGATTGCGAATCCAAATAGCAATGATGTTGCGTTTAAATTCTTCAACTTCATAACTGTAACCCTCTGGTGCTGTGTGTTTGAATGATTCAGGTAAGGAAAGAGTCAACAACTCCGTTTTCTTCGCTCTCTTCATGACTCAACATTAAACGAGTTGCTCTGTATACATTTTCTTGAATCCGATCATCATAATCAGACTCACATTCATCACGCCAATCAATTAAAATATCATGACATTGATTGTCATTCTCAGCAACAATTGCAATCAATCCTCCATACTCAGAACTTGGAAAAGGAACCCAGTAATTAACAAGATACAAATACTTCATCGATTAGGAAACCATAATTTTTTCAAAAAGTTCATCAAATATATCACTATCATACTTTGCGTACATACCACTGTCCTGAACATCAATCATAATTTGTTGAAGAAGTATAAGTTCTTCATATGCAAGATTGTTGATAACTAATTGTTGATACATCAGCATTGTTTGTTTTGATGATTTACATTACAATTATAACATAAAGTGAGAGGAAATCAACACCTCTCACTTTTATATCTTATCAACAGTAAACAGGAGAGTAATCCTTACCGCTGTACTCTTCAACGTTGAAGTCAATAACCTCAGCACCGTTAGCAAGGTAGTTACGGATGTCGTAGAGAGCATCAGACTTGACACGGGTGCTGAAAGAAGTCATCTGCTGAGAGATCTCTTCAGTGGGGTGCCAGATGACACGCTTGACGAAACGCTTGCCACCAGCAACAGGGTAGAAGTCGATCTGAGTGGCAGAGGTCAGAAGGCGCATTGGGTCGTTCTCTTGATTACCTTGTAATCATACAGGCAAACGGGCACTGCTGAGTGACCTCTGTGCCAGTTTGGAAGATGGCACATCCAACTCCTCCATAATGATTTGTTTTGGTAGAAAGTTCCAGCAATAGTAACTACTACTGAACGTAATCTTATCATTTGGACGACCATCAGGGCTATGAAACTTCATCCGCTTATCAAACATCAACAACTGCAAGTCCTTATCCTTGAACAACTGCTTTGGAGCACTATCATTCAACCAAGTGTTAGTCATAATCAGTGCAAATGGTTTCTCAAAAGACAATGCTCGCTCAAAGAACTTGCGTTTGTTTGTGAATGGTGGATTGGATACAATCACATCCCACTCAAAGTCAGGTTCATAAGTTAGAAAGTCTTGTCCAGTTGAAATGTGTGTTGAGATGACTAAATTCTGTGCTCCAATCTGCTTGAAAAACTCACTCTCTTTAGTATCAAATGGACACCATACCTTTGCATCCTTTGGAATATACTTCAGGATGGGAGTAACACCATAGGCAGGAGTATAACACTCATCGTTGTTACCCTCCGAGTACATCAGTTTGCCACTATCAAGATTCATCTTCACTTTCATTAACTACAATTTTAGAGGGATCTGCTAGACCTGCTAAAGACATTGTTTTTTCTCCAATAGTTTGTTGGAGTGATTCATTGTTTCTCTTTTTGATAATACCATTCTCAACCAAAGCATTGAATTTGTCAACAATTCTTCTTGCAATTAAAACCGCCTGACTAACACCAGCAGTTTTTTCAGTTAATGACTTTGGAGTAGCATTTTTTAGGAAATTTTCCAAATAGACAGTCATTCCATATGCTCTATCCCCAGAACCAAGTTCGGTATCAATCAAATAGTAAATTGCAGAAAGACCACCAATCAATCCACCATTTAATTCTTTGTCTTTATCCCACTTTGGTGCTCTTTTATCTTGATTAAGTTGGTCATAAAGTTGAATTGCTCTACGAACATTTGGAAGTTTGTAATTATTATGTGCTTCCATTAGTTTATCGTATCCATAAACTGGTAGACCGTTTGGATCACCAATCAATTCAACATTAACTCCCATAGATATGAGTTTCTCTTCAATTTTGAGTGCTTCATCATCACCGATAGCAATATCAGCACGAAGTTTTTCAACCTTACCAACATTGCGTCGCCTAAAGTTCAACAACTTAAAGAAGTTTGCTTCCTGAATAACACATTCTTCTTCAGTCAGATTAGAATCATGTTCCCTGACTTGGCAAGGAACTACAAGATCTCCAGCATCATCAGTATAAAGATAACCAATGGTTGTAGTGTGTTGCCCATCAACTACAGAATACTTTCCATTTGGTCTCTTAAAAACATACAATGGACGGCAAAGATTAGCATCAAATCCTTTTGCCTTTTTTATCATTGCTCGGTTAATCAGTCTCTGAAATGATGAATCACAATACAATTCTTTCACTTTCAAAAGAGTGATTGGAATATATTTTTCTACATCAAACGCTGATCTATCAGGTTTGAATCCAAGATTGTCTGCAATAGAAGTTATCAGGACAAGATTGTCCTCTTTAGAGTAAGTCATTTGTTTTAGTACGGAAGTTTATTTTTGTGTTGACATTGATGAGGTCAACAGTACATTATATAGCATCATAAGTATAATTCAGGTTGTGCTAGAGGACAACCTTCACAAGTTGTGTATTCTTTACCATCATAACGGATATTAGTTGTCGTGCATTTCTTACATTGTTCACGTTTGAATTGATTATGAGAATGAGAAAGAAGCATAAAATCATTGATGGTTTGCTTCTCAGGATCGTTGATATAATCATAGTTTGGATGATCCTTACGACCCCAACGATGGTCAATCTCTTTATCACTCTCTGCAAGGGGAACAATGCAATTAGGAGCAAAAGCAGATCGAGTTTGCTTAAGCAACTCTTGCCGAATGTCCTTACGAATAGTTTGATTAAATGCAAGTTTGTTGCTGATACCAGCCAAACGCATTTTAAGAATTTTAGATTTTGGACCTTTAATGCGCCCAAATTCCCATTTATATTCCCCTACAGCAAAAGCAACTCCACGTCGAACATTTCCATTTTCAGACCAATTCAAACCATGATCAACAACTTGTTCAACAGTAACCCATTCTGAGCATCCGTTTTCATCGGGTTTGAAAAGTGTCTTAACCTTTTCCAGATTAGGACGAGTCATTGGTGCTTGTCGATTACCTAGTAATCATAGCGTGCTCTGTGCCCCTAGAAGGTGCCTCTGTCCCAGTTTAGGGAGTGGACCACTCAAAAGGCATAATTAACCCATTCTGGGTCATTTGTGTCAAGAATAGAGAGCATCACACCATTGTAATGAGATTTGGGTTGTTTCATCAGATTCATATTAGTTTGCTCAAGCAATTTATCACCTTTCTTTACATTACAAGAGGAGCAAGCAACTACCATATTCTCCCAAGTATCTCCACCACCCTTAGAGCGAGGAATCACATGGTCAATAGTTAGTTTCTTTGTTGCTCCGCAGTATTGACACTTATTTCTGTCCCGTTTGTATATCATACTGCGGGATGGTTTTTTAATGTTAAAAGTATTATATGGAATCTTGATGTTATCAACCAATCGAATTACTTTGGAAGAAAGAACCTGTGCCTTTTCTTTAAGTATGAGAACAACTGCTCTTTTCCAAGATGTAAAGTTGATTGGCATATAACCAGAACTTAAGACTAATATTGTCTTATATGGTTGTATGCTAAGATGATTCATTGCTGCTGAAGTTGTTGGGTTTGAGTTGTTTCAGTGTTAATACTTTCCTTAAAATTGTTACCTTGAACAAAACCAAATCCACCAAGGGCAAGAGTTGATGCAAGAATAATTGCAATTGCTTTACCATTCTCATCTTCCAATGCATCAGATAATCCAGTACCACATAGTTTCTTAGATACCCAATATCCAAGTGCCCCACCTGCGGTCATAAAAACCCAAGGAGCAAGAAATACAATAAGAAATATAATTGCTGCTCCTCCGAGCAATATACCACTTCCTTCCATTGACCCTCCACTAGAAGAATCTGAAGAGTTGCTTACTTGCCTCACATTGTAGATGTTATTTTCATCAGCATTGTAGATTTCTGCCATCATTCTTTTTGCACCATAAGCAGTGTTAGAACTGACAGTAACTGTCTGACGACCAACATCGGAACCCATCCAAACATCACCAGAATACTGAGCCATTAATTTAAATTTGAATTGTTTTTATTATACAGCAATTTCGTCGATTTGATCAAGTGGGTGTGACACTTTATTTTGTGGACCATTGTAAGGAGTCTTAATGTAACTCCAACTCTTTACCAAAAGTTCTGTAAATCGTTCCTGCTTTTCTGGAACTACTGATGCTGGTCTAAGCGTAATTGCTTCTTTGAGATCCTTAAGTTCTTGCCATTCTTCTTTAGTCATAATCGAATTGCAATTATTAGCATATTCTAACATATGTAGTAGAATGGTCTCATTTTTTTAATATTGTCTTTAAGTTTGAGAAAATATTCTTTACAATTACTCAGGATCAGTAAAGAAATCTCCCCAGATACCTTTACTGCCAGGTTTTCTTGATTCCAACTTATCCAAAAGGGAATCCGTTGAAATTAAAGCATCAATTTTATGAATCATTTCCGCAATCATACTTGTTACCATTGGACGCTCACCTCTAGCAGCAAATGCCAGAGCATTTCTTAGATTAGATTCTGCTTCTTTAAGTGATTCTTCTACTTGTTTTGCTAGTGCCATATTTTTTCTCAATTATAATTAAAGGTGCTTGTTTTCCCAAAAATCATCCCAATCTTTTTGGTCTACATTTTCGGAAAGTATAGACTTTGGTGCCATATTCAGTTCATCCTTATATGATCTTTGTGTCCATCCATCATTATATGGAGAATTTGCTTGAACATCTAATTGAAAGCGCTTATTGTAGTATTCTGCTTCACGCAGATTATACTCTTGGCACTGTTGTTTTTCCTGATCCGATGCTGCTTTGTCGCACATTGCATTCAGTTCTTCTTCAGTGTAATTGGAGTTAATAATACTCCTGTAAGAACTCCTGTCAGGATAACTAAAATCTCCTGTTAATTTATTAGAAGGACCCTTGATAAGTGATACAAGTCCTGATGCCTTATCTTGTTTCTTTTGATGATAATCTTTCCATTCTTTTATAGAGTCATTCAGATCATTGAAAAATGTTAAAGCAGAATACTTATCATCATCAAGATACTCTCCAACTATATCAAAGAGACGACACTTCAGATTTTCATGAATTAAGTCAACTGTCTTTGGATCAATTTCCTTTGTCATTTAGTTTCTCCTCAAGTTCTTCAATTCTAACATAAAGATCTTCAATCAGTGAAGTAAGATTGTAGAAGTTGACTTTCCCAACTTCATAATAACCATTGTTCGCTGTAACTTCACTGAAGATTTCTCTCCATTTATTTGTTCTTTCAGTCATTACAAATGTCCGTAGTTTTGTTGATAGTAAAGAAATCTTTGCATTGATGGTCTAACACCCAAACTTTCACAACATCTCAAATAAGAGATGAATTCATACCAAGGTGCTGTAGGATCAGTGTCCGCCATATCTACACCTCATTGTGTGGAGATACTTGATAACTTCTTCCCTAACCTCCATCAGTTCATTGTAGCACTTTTGATTGTGTGCACATTGGCGAAGTGATGAATCTGGTTTATGAACAGATTCAATAAAGATGTCAAGCCCTCTCAACATTTTATCTTCTTTAGATTCTCCATCAGGAATACTGTTCTGATCTTTCATTGGTTAATCCCACCAATACTGTAGATTATTTAAACAAGAATAAAATGCTGAAAATGGTTCACAATGTCCATAAACAATCATATCTTTAAGATTATCAATATAAGTTATAATTCCTCTGGTTACAGGGTTGTCCTGAATATAGTCTCTAAATTGAAATGTATCAAACTTTTCATTATAAACAAAATGGGGAAATTGATGCTCCCACCCCCTAAAGAATATATCATCCCTTTTTAGACCTTCTTCATTGTAAGATATCCATTCTCCAGTATCTTTATCCTTTCGAGTTTCCAATCCATCAAAATATCTTTCAGCAAGACTCTTATCTTTAACATATATCCTTTCCACCCACTCCGAACATAATTCGTGACACATCTTTTTAAATGTGCTGTTTTGTGCAGTAAAGACAAGATTGTAATCAATAAAGGCCCAGTTGGAGGTTTGATTTATAGTTTCTTTATACCTTGCAGAGTGATGAAGGATAGTAAATTGAGTTTCTAAATCATATTTTGTCATTTTATGATACAATTTTTGGGTTTAAATTTTACAATCTCAACAATAAGTTCTTCCTTAAGTTGAAAAGAAAGATCTTTATTATTGTTAATATTGCTTACTATTTTGTTTAGATCTTCGCAAGAAAAAGAAAAAGATGTTAATGATGCCAAAAGAATGTTAAACACAGTTAATGATCCTCCAACTTCAATTGATATTTATTTTTGAAGTTTCCAATGCTCATTACCAGATTTTTGAATCCAGAAGCAGTATTGGCGATTCAGTGAAACGAGGAAAAATTTATCAGCAGTTTCCTGTTCAATTTGACAAGAATGAAAACTATCCATAATGTTAAAAAAGCGGTTCTTCGCTTTTGAACTCTTTGGAGTTACGTTAATAAACTTCTTTTTGCTTGATGTCATACCAGTTTTAAATCTTCAGTAATTTTAGGTGCTTTTGAGTAAACTGTGTGAAGTTGTATGCCAGTTAGTCGATTGGCAACTTTGCTACACTTTTTCCTTTACGATGCTTTTCAATAAAGTTCCTTGCAGATTTTTCATTGCGACAGAGTTTAATTTGCTTACCTTTATGTATGATCATAAGTTGAGTGCCACTTATACCAAAAGGTATAGCAGCATAGACATTTGGATCCTCCCATTTGCCCACGATAAATCCATTTTCCATAAAATCCTCGTTTTTATTGCGGTGAAGGTGCCATAGGGCGTTTCGGGCGAAATTTCAAGTTTTTTGGGTTTTTGCTCTAGTGGTGGACTGGGTTCTCAGGGAGACTCATCCGAGACTCCCCGAGTGTGCTGCTCAGGGCAGGTTCACCGCCGAACCACAGAGTCAAGCATCTCACCCTTCTCAAACACAGTGTCAACAACACGCTGAAGTGCTCGCTCGGTGGAAATACCAACCTGAGAATAAACAGGCACAACACAGAGACCGAACTTCTTGGAATCGCTACCCAAGCGAAGAACCCTCCCGATAGTCTGAGTCATCTCAATCACATCCATATTACGGAGGAAGATGACAGTTTCCAGTTCACTCACATTGATACCTTCAGAAAGGATGGAGCGGTGAAGAACAACAAAACGCTTGTTTGCGTCTTTGCCCCAAGCATTGAGAGTGTTGAAGAATACCTCACGATTCACTTTCTGCCCATCAATCACAGCACCAGTTTTGCTGGTGATATAGAGATAGGAGTAACCACGCTGATGTAGTTGAGAAGCAAAATCAGTGAAACTCATCAGGTTGATGAGTTGCTTGGTGGTCTTCACACAAACAAGAATCTTCTTGGTATCAGTGTCATCGATAGTTTCCAGCACATTGGCACAATCAATGTTAGGATTGATTTGCTTTGCCTTGTGGATATCGAAGGTCTTTGCTTGAATCTTAGGAGGAATGATGTAACCACCTTCCACAAGTTCAGGTGCAGAAACACGGCAGATGATGTCACCGTAAACAGGAACATCGTTCATTCCTGGTTTGTTGATAGTGACAGAAGTCTTGCGAGTTGCGGTGAAGAAGTAGCAGCGGGCAGCATCACCAGAGAAGAACTCTGTAGAGGGAAAGAAGTTACGCTTGACGCTATTGTGTGCCTCATCGAAGTAAATGGTGTTCACTTCGATGTCTGCTTGACGCACACGGTCAAGAGAGTTGTAGGTGGTGAAGATAACACAAGCATCACCAGCAGTGCGAGCAACATTAGCAAACATATGAATTTGCTCTGGTTTGGTGCTGCTGAAGTGAGAAGTTTCACCACTGTGAACATGCATCACATGCACACTCTTGCTATCAATCACCTCAAGGAATTCGCTACAGAGTTGCTCTGCGAGAAGAATGCGAGGGCACACAACAACAATGGTGGTAGAACCAATAGTGTCAATTTGTGCCTTAGCATCGGTAATCATAGTCAGAGTCTTACCAGCACCAGTAGGCATAATGAGTTGCCCTTTAGCATTAAGGCGCATAGCATCAACACCACGTTGCTGGTGAGGGCGAAGAGTCAGAAGCATCGGGGTCGTTTGATTTCGATATATACATATTAACCCCCCTGACCGCGAAAGTCAAGGGGGTTGTGCCAGATATTAAAGTGTCACTTGTTTATCTGTAGGGTTGGTACAGGCATACCACCTTCAGTATTAAGCAGCAAGAGCACCTTCGGGAATTTCAACAATCTCAGGTAGTTTGCTGTCATCAAACTCGTGCATATTATAGCATACCCATTCACCATTGCGGAAGATGTAAGCATACTCTTCGCTGTTATCAGGCAGAAGATACTCACACAGGTCAGCATCAAGTCGAGGAGGACAATCTTCACCGCGATCGGAATAGTATTGAGGACCATATTCTTGAACTTTCCAACCGTGCGTGGGATCAACACTAAAACGATCCTCAGTCCAACAAGAACTCATATCACCACCATTAATCAGTTCTGCTACCTTCTCTTTGCTGTTGTAGTGAGTGTTCAGAATACGACCCAACCATTCGGGATAACCATCCCAATGGTGATACACTGAGAGAACAGACTCATCAGCAAGTTGAATACCAATGCGAGAACGAGTTGCCATTGTGGTGTTTTTTGATTACCTTGTAATTATAGGGCATCCATCAGGAGATGGGAGGTACCTTGTGCCAGTTTCTCAAGTGGTAAAGTGGTCACAATATCAATTAATTGGAATTAATCTTGGGGAAGTTTCACCAATTAACTTATATGCTATCCAAGAATTATCACTAAAAACATATGCATAGTGAGCACTATTATCTGATGCATACGCAAGGTATTCATTTAAATCTTGATGAGTCTGAAAAGGAAGATCTAAACCAATATTTGAGTAGTAATCTGGACCAAACTCATCTACCAAAACTGGATCAGAATTAAGAACAGATCTTTTATCAGTCCAACAAGAAATTATATCACCTCCACTAATCAAATTTGATACATTTTCTTCAGTATTATAATGCGATTCTAAATTACGACCCAATGCAACAGTTTGTCCTAAGTGTTTATGAAAAACTGACTGAATCGTTCCATCCGAAAGTTTAATTCCGATTCTACTAGGGACCATAAGAAAAATTAAATTAAGTATTGATTATTTAGAATTAATTATGGAAACATTGGATAATTATCTGGAGGTTTAGGTGGACCAGAGCGATCAAATTTTGACAATTGATATCCTTCCCTCAATGCTTGATTGATAATGTTGTCGTAAGAATGGGATCGCAAAGGAATGTTCCTGTGGAGAAGAAAGTCTTCACAATCTTCTGCCAGGAGTTCCTTTTGCTCGTGAGAAAGTGTTTCTAAATCAAGCATCATTCATAATCAAAGGTGACATTTTCTTCTGGAAAATCAGATTCAATCTTTTCAATCATTTCTTCCAAATCATACTCTTCAAATTCAATCATTGCGAGCAATTTACGGTCAAGCATAACTTCTTCAGTAGTAGACATCAATTTGAAAACAGACATTTTGATTTGAGGTAAATGAAGTTTCTTACTAATAATTTAGCATCGAAACCAAATTAAATCAAGTGAGATTGTTGTCGTTTAATTTCACACTTAATTGGAATTAACTTCGAGTACAAATATTCTTCATACTGATTCTCTTTGAGCAATTCAATCAGATTATCAATCTGAATCTCTGCTAGTAAAAGTTTTGCGAGTTTTTCCATTGTAATTTTTGAAAAATTGCTTTTCAATGTTGTCTAGATGATTAAACTTTTCAGAAAATAAGGTAAAGAATGCCCATCCAACTCCAGCACTAATGATTAGAAAGTAAATCAGCATTCATCCATAGGTAGATGATCAAATTTTTTTTCTTCAGTTTTCTTTGAAGTTACACGAACATTGTAAGGACTGCTGTAAAAGCGACGAAAAGCAGTAACAATAATGAGAAGCGTCGAAAGAATACCAACAAACCCAAGGAAGGTGGTAGCATCGCCGTTAAAGTTCAGTGTGTCAGGTGTCATTTTGCGTAGATACAGTTAGGGTTTGCAGGTTGCTCAGCACAGATTCTATCATATGCTTCAAACATTTTGGCATCTCGATTTGCGAGAATGGCATTATACATCATAATGCCTATGATTGCCAGAAAGATGTAAGGGGTTCTCACTTTTAGTTAATGTGATAAACTTCAGGAAAAGTAAAGTAGATTTTAGTATATTCGTCTGGGTGAAGTTGATAATAACCACTATTCAACTCAACCCAAAATGCCGCAACATCAGTAGGATCAGAGAGATGATGATTCTCCATGGTCATAATGCCAATCCACCAATAAAGTGAATCTTTTAAACTCTCAAAACCAATAGAAATCTTTGTGAATAAAGACATTAGTTCTTGAAACTGTTGACAATGATGTTCTTCAAGAAATTGAAGATGAAGAAAATGCCAAACACTTTTGCCCATGCAATCTGAAAACCAACTAGGTAGACAAGTGCCAACCAAATAATAGTTGGAGCGAGAAAGATAATGATAATGTCGGCGATCATTCTGCCGATTTTTTCACCCCTCTCTTTAGCATCAGCAATTACCCTCTCTTCAGGTGTCATTTTCAACCGATTAAGTACCTCAACAAATTGTTCTGGTGTCGGATTAGTCATTGTGCTCATTTCAGTTCGATGGTGTCAAACAGAATCATTCCAAGTTCAAAATGGATTTCATCATCCATTTCGCCCATTTTGGCATCAAGTGCCTCGGAAATCACTTGTTGCATCATAGAGACATAACTTTCATTCTCATAAATGTGGCTAATAACCTCACTTTTGAGTACATCAGCAATGTTACGAACTGTTTTGGTGGAAAGCATCGATTTTCTCGGGTACTTTGTAAGTATAGGGCATCAGAGAGGTCTGTAGAGACCTCAGTGTACCAGTTCCTCAACTGGACATGAAAAGTATATCATTGCTTGTAAAGATAACCACCAGCCCAGTCAGCATTCTCAAGCAACCACTCACGATCCTTGATCAATCGCAGGTCATAACGAACACCTTTGGCAGGAGATTTCCAAGTGGCAGATTTATACACTTCACCAGTCTTCTTATCTACGAAAGCGTGAACACTACGGGAAGGATCACGGTTCTCATTAGGAATCTCCATAATGATTTTGAAATACTTACGTCCTTCTTCGGGATAGAACTTATACACAGGAGCATCGTAACCACCGACTTTGCCGTGATTACGGGACTTGAAGTTGTCCACAAGGGCATCACAGAGCATCAGAGTCCACTTACGAACATTCAGTTGGATGGTGTTCCTGGCATCTTGAGTGGCGCAGTAGTCAGAAAACTCTTTGTTGAGGGTAGGCATTGCCTTTGTTTGAACTGAAGTTATTGTAGGGCATCCCAGAGGGTTCTGGTGATGCCCTGTGCCACCTCACAGACCGTCACAAGAATAATTTAGCTTGACTAGGTTCATTATTTTTTGGAGGTGGACTATAAGATTCTGGTTTTTTTACCTTTCCTAATTGAGATTCTAATTTTACCAACTTTCCAAAAGAATAATCATATGTGAGTGCATCATGACAAACATAATGAGGATGATCCAAAGGAACTCCAACTCTTTCGCAGAGTTCTTTATGATTATCTTCCATCAATTCAACGGCATATAACATATTGTTTAGAATATGTTCTTCAGAATGATAATTCAGAAGTTCTTTTTTTAATGCGAGAATAAAGTTTCCAGAACCAGCAGAGTTATCAAGAAATTTAGAGTTTGGATTCATTCTCTTTTCAAGAGAAATCATCTGAACCATTTCTTCACACATTTCCATTGGTGTGAATACTTCTTGAGTTTCTGCAATTCTTTCATTTGATCTCTCAATCTCAGAACCAGTTTTTTTATTATGTTTGTTCTTTTCAGTGCCCATTACCATATCTTTTTGTGTAGATTGTAATCAGTTTAGTTTTGCCAAGATGAGGAATACCATTAGTTGTTCCCATTGAAGTTTCGCGGAAAGTATTATCACCTTTCTGTCCAAGAGAAATAATTCTTTCTAGAATCTGTTCTTTAGTATTATTTTCATCAGGAAGAACTTTGATGTAATTATGACTCACAGATTTTTCATAATCAGTCCATTTCTTACCACCAGAATTCTTTTCTCCTGGAAGAAAAACTTTACCAGAAGCACCAGCACCATCTCCACCAACAAATATATCCGCGTCGTACCTATTCTCGTAGCTAAGAAATTCAATATGAGGATGTTCCTTATACTCTACATCAATCTCTCGTAATTTATCACCAATCTTCCATTCTTGAATACAAGCATCAATACTCGCAGCAAAATCATTATCCTTACAATCTTTTGTCCAAACCAGTTCAAGTTCTCGATTAATCTTATTATAATTAGATGAACCTTGCTTAATTGATTTGGGAAGAACAAGAATAATTTGTCCTTTCTTTTCTCTTACTTTATCGACACATTCATTCAAGAATTGCAGTGCCAATCTTCCACCTTTTCCATATGGAGGATTACCAATTACAGCATCAAAATCATTCATATTTGAATACTCATCTCTTGTGATATATTTAATAGAATTTGGAATATTACTCATTCCCGTTGGATTCATTTCATAATCACTATCAGTAAAGATATTTAAATATCCAAGATTTGAAAGTGTAATTGAAAAATGTCCAAAAGCATCTTGAGGTACATATATTTTAGCATCTTTCGGAAGATTATTCAATTTTTTCACAATAAAGTTTACTAGATGTAGTTTGGGTGCTCTAATTGCTTCTGGATTTTTTTCTTTAATAAGTTTTTTATGAGATTCTGGAGTAAATCCAAAAGTTTTCTGATACTCCTTAAATCTTTTATCAATGTTTAAAATTATACTTCTTATAAAAGAAATCATCTCAGAATAAGTCTTAATATGAAGAGGAGATTCTACAACTTCATTTGAACCACCAAGAGTACTTTTTCTAAATCCAAGAGAATATAATTCTGCTCTGATATAGTGATCAGTAATATCCTTATGAACAGGAATCATAAAATCTGGAATTACTTCTTCTGGAAGATGAGAATAATCACCATCATCAAATCTAGCAAAACCTCTATATGTTTTTGTCATACCAACAAAAGAACAAACAGGTCTCTTTCCAAGTTCAATAAGTTCTTTAATTGCTGCTTGTTGATGGCAATAAATCGTCATAGTCTCATTAGAAAGTGGTTCTGGATATCCAGGATCAACTTCCTTAATCAAATTCATTAGAGGATTCATAAAGTCTTTAAGTTGATATCCATCATCGGTGACAAGGCACATTATATACAAAAACAGATACCCTTGTCAAGTCATTGACTTCTTATGAATTTTTTGTTATATTATGGTACAAAGTCAATCAAAGTAAAGTTTCCAGTGTTTCCACCTCTAAATGGATATAATCTTGAAGAACCCCATATCAATCTAACTGCTCCATCAGCACCATTCATACCTCGTCCATTACTATTTTGCGATCTTCCACCTCCTCCACCACCATATTGTCCAGCAGAAGTACTAGTTCCTCCAGTTTGAGATCCTGGACCACCAATCACAATAGTTTGCGATGACCAAATATTTGAACCATTTGCTACAAAACTACTGGGATTTGTTGTATCTTTACAATCTTCTCTAATTGCACTCATAATAATAAGTCCATTATTTTGTTCTCCATATGAAGCTTGAGAAAGCATTGTATAATCAATAGAATCTACTTGATCTGTGGGTGCTGTAATAACATCAACTAAAGATACTTTTTGGTCATCAATCATACCAATAATTAAAGACATATTTCCACTAGTCATATTTTGTTGTGGAGGATTTGGGGCTCCTGCAATACCAGCACCAATGTCATTGGTATCAAGAAATGTTGGTGTTTGTTGAAATGGACTACCAACAGTATCAACATTTCTAAAAACCATTACTAAAGAAGCTGCTGGAGCAGTTCCAGTTGTATTATCTATATCCACTATATTATCACTTCCACTGTAACGACTATACCAAATTCCATATGCCAATCCGGGAGTAACATCAGTTGGATTCGCTATTTGTCTAATATCACCTTCCCTACCAAATGAAGTTTCAGTTGCTCCCCCAACTGAATTTGCAACAGTAAAGCTAGTCATATCAGTTCCTGATGGCAATTCTGGTATACGTGGGTTGGATGGATTATCTTTAGAAGTTGCAACTACAATAAGATCATTGGTTTGCATTTGGTTTGTTGGGAATATATTTCCGCTTGCGTCACGCAATTCTGTACCAATATTAAAATTACTATCACCTTGGGTAACTGTCCCATATCCCACAAATTGGATTGTAGATCCATTTGATTCAAGTTCAAGTGTATATGCGCGAGCATGAGACGCTGTTCCAGTTAAAAATTCTCCAGGATTCTCTGTACCTGTGGAAGTTATCTGTTTATATGCAGCAATACAAGAAGTTGTTTGAGGTGCTGCCTGTGAATTATCTGCAACATCTGGGACTGCAGTGTAACCTGTAGGAGCAATATTTCCGCTTGGATTTATTGTAGTGTTTGCCAAATAACCAAGAGCAATTGCTATAGAACCACTAGAAATTCCAGATATTGATGGTGGGTCTGGCATTGATGTTGCCGTAGGAGTGCTGTTAATTGAAGGATCTCCGGAAGTTGCTACCCAATTAATTTGTGCAGGATTAGGAATAAATCTCAAACTGATTAAGTTATGAATTGCTGGAGAATTTGTTAGTCCAGATATACAACGTTGACCACTACCAGGTGGATCTTCTACAAATGATGTTATATCTTCAACATATTGGTAAGAATTTGCAAAATTCAAGTCTCTATTTTGATAAATTATAGGAGTATTACTTGCAATTGCTTCTGTTATACCAACACCTGGACCTTTAATATATTCATCATAGTTTATGTAATATTCTCCATTTTGACTTTGATTGAATGTCGTAAATCCGACAGGAACTGGAAATGGTTGATTTATTGGTAATCCACTATCCTTGTCTGCACCAGATAAAAGAAGTAAAAAGTCATCATCTTGGGTGCCTGGTGGTATTGCAATTGTTGTAATTCCTGGACCAGTTACTGCAATAGTTTCTCCAACTTTTTGTGCTCTAATACCAAGACCTGGATCTTCGAAGAAAGACCCTCCAGTACCTCCTGATGTATCATTAATTCCAGCATCACCTTGAGTTCCTTCATCAAAACCAAAAGATCCCGATCCACCCCCACCGAACCCTAAACCATTTCCTTGACTTCCTCCACCACCACCTCCACCACTTCCTGTGGCAGAATCTGTTGGTTCTAGATTATTATTTCCTCCATTTCCACCATTTCCAGTATATCCACCACAACCACCTCCTCCACCACCAACGGCAGCTCCAGATGGAACAAAACCACCCCTGCCACCGGTTCCTGTGTCAGAATCATAAATTGTAATCTCTTCGGGCGTCACCGTGTTTGTGGCAAGACCCTGTCCCCCAGCACCACCTGGGGAAGTTCTTACTCCACCATCACCACCTTCTGCAAAAAGTATTTCTATTGGCGCTGATCTATAATCATTACCATTTCTTTCTACAAGAAAAATTCCACTGTTTCCACCTTCAAATCCGTTGCCACCAGCAGCATCAGCAGGATTTCCTCCAACTCCTCCAGCAGCAATATCCAATTTTAAAACATCTCCAGGCATAACTGAAAAAGTTCCCCAACATAATGCTCCCCCACTTCCACCATTTGAAGTGTTGATACCGGTTCCGTCAGAACCATTACCTCCACCTCCACCACCAATAACAACACCAGAAATTTGAAAAACTCCATCAGGAACTGTAAATTCTGTTGTTCCCGCACCCAATGTAATTCTGCTGTAAGCAATTTGATCTGTTGCTTGATTAGTAAAACCTAAAAGTTGTGTTGGAAAAGTCATTTATCAAACCACTCCTGATCCTGAGATATAAAATGTTGGGGATGCACCGCCAACAGTGCAAAGTAATGTACAAACTCCATTTCTAATTAATTGTCTGGTCCCAGTTAGATTTGTTCCAGAAAGTCTAAGAGTCGCTCCACCTGCTGGGGTTATATCGATTGATGTAGTTTGGCTATTGACAATAACTACGTTATCTCCTGAATTAAAGATATTTACTGGAACTGAAACATTAACTGTAGAACCGCCAATAAGAATATGTTTTCCACTATCGCCTACTACTAAAGTATATGTTGGATTAGCGTTTTGTGCATTTTGTGGAATTGTTGCTGGTCCAAATCTACCCTGAATACCCTGAAGACCTGTAGGACCTGTAGGACCTGTAGGACCAGTATCACCAGTATCACCTTGAGTACCTTGAGGTCCCCTAATACCTTGAGGTCCAACATTTCCCTGAATACCTGTTTCTCCTTGAATACCTTGAGGTCCCCTAATGCCTTGGACACCTTGAGCTCCCCTAATGCCTTGAATGCCTTGAGGTCCAGTAAAACCTTGAATTCCTTGAGGTCCAGTAATACCTTGAATACCTTGAAAACCTTGAATACCTTGAATACCCAGGATTCCTTGGATACCTTGAGCACCCAGGACTCCTTGGATACCTTGAGGTCCAGTAGTACCTTGAGTACCTTGAGTACCAGCACCTCCTGCGCCACCAGATATACCTTGAATACCTTGAAAACCTTGAGCTCCCCTAATGCCTTGAATGCCTTGAAAACCTTGAACACCCTGGATTCCTTGGATTCCTTGGATACCAATGATTCCTTGGATTCCTTGAGGTCCTATTACTCCATCAGTTCCATCGCTTCCTTGAATACCCTGCTCACCCTGAATACCTCTCTCACCTTGAATACCTTGAAGTCCAGTAGTACCTTGAGTACCTTGAGCACCAGCACCTCCTGCACCACCAGCTATACCTTGAATACCTTGAAAACCTTGAGCTCCAGTATTACCTTGAATACCTTGAATACCTTGAATACCTCTCTCACCTTGAACACCTTGAACACCTTGAATACCTTGAGCACCCTGGATTCCTTGGAGACCTTGAGCACCTATCGTACCATCAACTCCTTGAATACCTTGAATACCTTGAAAACCTTGAATGCCCTGTATTCCTTGCCTACCTTGAGTTCCTTGAGTTCCTTGGATTCCTTGATTTCCTTGAATACCAATAGATCCTTGAATACCTTGACGACCAAATAATGCTGCATCTTCTACAGGAACCCAAGTAACTCCATATCCAGTTCTAGAAACTGGATTAAAAGTTGACATTAAAACATCACCAGTTGTTCCAATGGAAGCAAATGTCTGATCACTAATATCTTGAGCATTATTGGATAGATATCCTTCAAGAATAAGACCTACCGTACTTCCAAAACCAACAATAGATGATATTCCGGAAACTACAAGATTTGTAATTGAACCAATACCACCAATAACATTAGTTGAAGTTTCGGCAACAGATGTTTTTGGTGCAAATAATGCTTTCTCAACAGTAATTGGATAAAAATCTGTTGGATCAAATCTATCAGTGCTCAAAAATCCTGCATTAATATTTGCAGCATTTTCAAGATTCAATGCTGTTGTTGCGATACCAACTAAATTTCCATAAAAAGTGGGAGCAGTTACAACTCCAGTAAATTCTGCCTCACCCTGAACAGATAATTTATTACTATCATAATCCCAAACAACACTTGTATTTCCAGTTGCAAATCCTGTAGGACTATTTGTAATAATTTCTCCAACATTACCTTGATTTAGAATTTCATCAACGGCAATTAGAACTGTTGCGATTCCAACTCCAGCAGCTGGTCCATCAATTGATGGAACTGTAACAGTAACTCCACCACCAACAAAGTCTATACCATGAATTGCATTAAATTTATTATTTGGTAAAATGCCGTTATTATAAACTGAAATATATCCTAAGGTTGTTCCTATTCCTACACCTTGACCCCAATATCTTTCACCATCTTGCCCACCAACAGCAATTAATTGGTAAGGAGTTCCAACAGGAATTGGGTTTGCTCCAATAGAAGAAGGTCCAAGTAAAGGGTCACCTAAGTTTGGTTCAGCTTGCTCTAGACCAAGAAATTGATACCTGTCTGATGTTATTCCTGTTTGTGGAGTCCTAATAACTCTTCCAGAATTTAATTTCGCCATTTAACTTCTCTAGAGGGAATTATATTATTCTTATTTTCATTATTTATCAATTATAATTTTATTAATATTCTTCTGGTAATACCTCATTAAACCTAATCGTTTTTCTTGGATATGTAACTCCATTTTTTCTTTTTCCAATTTGCTTAGAAACATTTCCTTCAACATCATCTGGGTCAAAGAATCCTCTTTTTTGAGTTGATCCTGCAAGATCTTCAAATTGAAAACCTCCATTAGGGGAGGTTGCTGTATTAATTCTTAATCCAACAGTTCCTTGTCTTGTAAATATATTTGTTGATGCAGAATTAACACTACCCCAATTAGTAGTATCAGAAGATTTTAAAACATTTTTTCCATTGGAAATTACCATTTGCTTCACTTCATCTGGGGTTGGCCAAGTTCCATTATAATAAAAGTATCTTTCCATCATACAAGCTGCCATTCCAACTATTGTTGGAGTTGCGCAACTTGTTCCACTAAAATATCCCCATTTACCGTCTGCATAATCGCTTGTAGGATAAGCAGTCCAAGTTTGTGATCCATATCCAAAAATATCTATTCCAGGACCTCTATTGGTATATCCATCAACAACTGAAAGACCTTCTGAATTGTATGCTGCACCTACATCAATTGCTTTCTCATTTCCGTGTGGACCATATGCTAAAAATGGATAAGCTCCAGTAGAAAAATTAGTAAATGAAACAATTCCAGTAGGAACAGTAGCTCTAATATTGTATGAATTAGATCCTGTTGTTAAACCAACTATCGTATTAGTTGAATCATTATACTTTTCAAATACACCTGCATTATTTCCTGCGGCATTGATAAAAGTTATTCCTGCATCCCAAACAGAATTTAATGCAGTTTTTAGTGCTAAATTAATAGATTGAATTGGAACAACAATACACCATTGCAATCCAATATCTGGAGTATCTACTTGAAATGGTATTATATTTCTCGATGTGAAAGGTGTAAAATCTGTTCCCCAACTTGATCCCGGACGAGTTGCCACTACTGTACCGGATTCTGAAATATTTGTAATTGTATCAATTGTGTATGCATAATATCTGTCAAGAAGATATTGCCATTCTCCAATTAAAATTGTTGGATTTTTTACACCTGTTTGTGGATTATTTGATTTATTATTATGCCAATCAATAACAGCATTGGCAATTTCAATTGGACCATCTGTTGTTGATCCTGGAACAGTCTCTTCACCACCACTATTTAAGTATACCAATCTAATACTAGATTTTTTAGCAAATCCGCAAATAGTTCCAGCAGCAGCACTAACAACTCCCATACCATGTGCAGATAAGCAAGAGTTTGAAGACACTTGATTATTATCAGAACTTTCTAGACCAGACCAATCCATAGGAATAATTCTACTTGTTCCTGTATTATCAAGATCATCAAAATCTGGATGAGTATCATGAATTGATGATAATCCGGAACTAACTGGACCAACTTCTAATGTAACAATATCTACATTTTTTCCAGTCCATCTAGAGGAATATGATGCATTGGATAAAGAATTTGAATCGTCATATAAAGATGATCTTCCAATTTTTTGGGGATTAGTGACTTGAGAAAAATTTAATATTTGATCAGTTCCCAAATAAAAATTCAATGGAGCATAGTCAGATCCATTAGAAGAAACTGATGGAAATGTCGTAGATATTATAGTCTTATTAGACATTGTTTCAACTGCAGGAAGAGAAGCAGGAAAAGATGGCAGTCTTTCGCTGACATCTAATACTCTAGAATCTTGTTTAAATTCTTCTAAGAAAGATTCTTCAACCTTTACTGCAATAACTTTAGGAATATTTTGAAATATATTTAAAAGTGATACTTGAGTATCAGAATCAAAACTATCAATAAATTCCTGCTTATCAACGTTTTCTTCTAAAACAATGTCTAAAATTATTTTCATAATTGATTATGATTCTAATTGAACAATTGTTAGAGAAACTGTAATTGATGTGGTAAAACCTGCTCTATTAACAACTTTGGCATATATGTTTGATGAAGGAGTTCCATCATTATTAAATCCAATAGTTGTTGGAGTGAATAACAAAGTTTCTGATGCACTTGTAGTAATAACTTCAGCAATAACTCCAGACCCTGCAGCAGGATCTTCTGTAATTAATCTAGTTGAATCTGCTGTCCTACTTGAAGTATCACAATAAAGCGTCACCCAAGCAGGATCAGATACTTCAGATTTCAGTAGAGCATAAGACTTATATCCAGTTATCGTTATATTTGACGTTGATCCAATTCCAATAGATCCTGTCGATTGAGATACTATTGTTCTTGAGATGGAAGAACCTCCACCAGTACCAACACCCGCAGCTCCTTGAATACCTTGAACACCTACAGATCCAGTAGTTCCTTGGATACCAATGGTTCCTTGGATACCTTGAGTTCCTTGAGTTCCTCCACCAGTACCAACACCAGCAGCTCCTTGAATACCTTGAACACCTATTCCGGTAGTTCCTTGGATACCTTGAGTTCCTTGAGTTCCTCCACCAGTACCAACACCAGCAGGTCCTTGGATAC
>Ga0213867_1000224_pt1 | contig 26082 bp, 20 predicted proteins | sample PICome_12_FD_160120 | JGI IMG/M metagenome (GOLD analysis project Ga0213867, IMG submission 160120) | Coastal seawater microbial communities near Pivers Island, North Carolina, United States - PICO540 | ecosystem: Environmental > Aquatic > Marine > Coastal | place: USA: North Carolina... | reverse complement strand
CGATATCACCCACCCCATTCCTGACCTGTCGGGATACATTACCGAGGGTCAGATCGTTATCAGCCGTGAGCTGCACCAACAAGGTATCTATCCGCCCATCAACGTCCTGCCATCGCTGTCCCGGCTGATGGGTTCGTGTATCGGTGAGAAAACCACTCGAGACGACCACAAGAAGGTCAGCGACCAAATGTACGCTGCCTACGCTCAAGGCCGTGAACTCCGCGGTCTCGTTGCGATTGTCGGTGAGGACGCCCTCAACGAGCGTGACAAGCAACTGTTGGATTTCTCCGGCGTGTTCGAAGACAAGTTCCTTCGTCAATCCCGTGACGAAGACCGCACCATCGACGAGACCCTCAACCTTTGCTGGGAACTGATGTCCAGCATTGACACGAAGTACCTGGTCCGTCTTGATGAAGAACTCATCAGCAAGTACCACCCGGAAAACCGAAAGTGAGAGCGCATTCGACCATTCAGCGAAGGAGGTGAGCAAGCATGGCTTTGGATATCAAACCGACCCGTAGCGAACTCATCAAGCTGAAGGGCCGCATTAAGCAAACCAAGAACGGTTACAAACTGCTCAAAATGAAGCGAGACGGCTTGTTCCACGAGTTCCGCACCCTCCTGTCGGAGAAGATTGAGGCCAAGCGCGAGTTGACCGAGGCCTATCGTCTCGCCAAGTCACGGATCGACTTGGCCAACGCCATCGAGGGAGGGCTTGCCGTTCGCGCTGCAGCCATCGCCAATTCAGCCCATCCCGAGGTTGAGGTCGAGCGTCGCAACATCATGGGTGTTGTCGTTCCCAGCGTGACCGGAAGCAACCTCAAGTCAACCTTCGCCGAGCGCGGTATCGGTTTCATTGGCTCGTCACCTTACATTGATGAGGCCAGCGATTCGTTCAGTGAACTCATCGAAAAAATCGTCATCGCCTCCGAGATGGAAGCCACGTTGAAACGCCTTCTTTCCGAGATTGAAGCCACGAAGCGACGTGTAAATGCGCTCGAGTTCAAGGTCATCCCTGAACTTGAGGAGGCCAAGGTGTTCATTCAACTCCGTTTGGAAGAAATGGAACGCGAAGAAACCTTCCGACTGAAGCGGTTCAAGAACAAGTGAACTCGCGTCCACCTCGCCTTCAACGAGGGATTCATGGAGGATGGGTCATACCAACAGCACAAGGGGGGTTCGTGATGGCTGAAAATTCACCCGACGCCCCCGCTCTCCCTCACCAAAAAAAGGCGTGGTCTCAACGCGAATTGCTGGCCTCCATTCTCAGCGATCATCTCAACGTCCACGCCAGCGACGGGGGTCGATGGCCTTCGTGGTTCGTCTCAACCTCTTCCGATTCAATTCACGACGACGTGGTCTCGGTCAATCAGCATCTCGAGCGGCTCGGATGGATGGGGAAACTCACGCGCCATGAAGAGGGGTGGAAATTCACGGTTTTCCCTCGTCCGGAGCGCCAATTTCCCCGCCTCAACACCCTGGTGGTGTTTTGGGTCCTGTCCTTGCTTACCCTCACCCTTGCCGGCAACCACTGGATGTCGCCCAGTCGGCCGGAAAACGGTTGGTTGCACCCTTCTTCGCTGGTTGACAGCATGCTGGGTTACGCCTTGCCGGTGCTGTTGGTCCTGTTCATCGCATCGGTTGTTCAGCGGAAGGTTTGCGCACGGTACGGGGTCCGCAGCGGCCATATCATGCCCGTACCCGACTTCACCATCGCTCTGTACGCCTTGGGTCTTTTCCCCTCCTCTTGGCTGTTCTGGCCGTTTGGCCTTCTTTTGATTCCCACGTTGCCTCGCATGGATGCACGCCCTTGGCCGGACCGTGCTGCCCTCGGATTCTCTTCGCTTACGGTACCGGTCGTTTTGGGAGTTGGAGGTGTCAGCTTGTTCTTGATGGGGTTGAGCAACACCCCCGAATACTTGGTTTCCAGTTCCATGCCGTTCATCACCGACCCCCCGGTCTTCCTCAGCCTCTTGGCACTGGAAATCGCCGGTGAAGACGCTTGGGTCCGCCTCATTTGGGCGCATCCATGGGTGCATGCAGGCGGCATGCTGATGTTGTTTGCATGGATTTCCATCCTTCCAATTCCGACCCTCCCGGGCGGGCGTCTACTGATCGCACGCATGGGTCTCTTGGAAGCGCGCAGTTCGAGCACGCAAAGCCTCATCGTCATCACCATGTTGTTTTGTGCCTACGTTTTTGGCGTGTTTTCCTCCTTTTCGCTCTGGTACCTTGTTTTCGCTCTTTTGCTGCCGTTGTTGTTTTTCTTCGGAACCGATCTCCGCATCCCGATGTTGCTGAACGAAACCACGGGCTTGAGCGAGCAAGACCATCGGCGAATGGGGACCGTTCTCTTGCTGCTGTTTGTTTTCCTTCTTCCTGCTGCTCAACCCGTGGTCCATGACGAAGACTGGGATGCGCCGATGACCTTCGAACTCGTTGAACCGGAGGTGGCTGTTCTTTTGGCCAACGGCTCGTGGCATTCGAGCACAAAAGTGTCGTTCACGAACCCGTCTTCCATTCAACAACCCTACGCCGTTAAAGCGGTGTTTGCGAGTGAACATCACGATTGGTCCATTCAATGGGACTGCGATGGAGAAGAGGGGTTGCGTCTGGACGGGCAGGGGTGCGGTTCACAACTTCTTCCGCAGCGCACCGCCTTTTTCTGGATGAATCTGACCTGGACAGGGGCGTTTGCCCCAACCGCTGCAGAGGGAAGTTACCTCGTTGCCATCAACGGTGGGTACGAAGCGGTGCCCTTCACCGTTCGACCCGCCCTCGAGGTGGTCCCCTCCGAACGCTGGTACGACGAACTCGAAGGGGCCACGGCCCTGCGATGCATCGACCTCACCGGACGGTTGGTCAATTCTTCTTGGCTTGACATTGAAGTGCTCGGCCAGGAAATCGATGGCCTCCAAACCCCTCTTGTAACGCTTGATGAGGGGGCGGGACTGACCGACAACCGTTCTGAAGTGCCGGAACGGGTGTGTCTTTCGGGCCTTGACCCCTTGGTGTTTCAATCGGCCATGACCGGTTTGCGCTTGAACAACGATATGTTTGCTCCGTTGCTGCCAGAACGCCGCCCTCTGGTCGCCTTTGTTCCTTCGGATGGATGGACCGTGGTGGCCGATGGTGGGTCCTCTTGGGGAGCCCTGTTTGAGGACGGAGGCATCTTGCAAGGAAACGGAGAATCGTGCCCCATCAACGCCAGCATCAGCACACCGCCTCGACCGATGGACGGGGACTGGGTCTGGGACACCTCGCTTCGGGCCTCGGGTTCGATTCCACTCGTTGAGTCTGGACAAAACCTTACGTTGCTCCTGGCCGATGGGGACAACCTCTCGATTTGCAACGATGCCTTTTCGCCGTACCCTAAAACCCGGTTTACCGTGGTCGAAGGGCCTGAATTGTTGGTTGAATGGATGGGAACCTCGACCCGGTTCTGGTCAACGCCGTGGGCCGTGGCTTCCAACGGAACCTTGTTGAATACCGGCATGGGTGAGTTGAGTTTCACAAATCCAGGAACGGAACCCGTCCCGTTCCGACTGGCCCGCGAGGGGAGTTTGGGCGAGGACTGGCAACACAACTGGGACGGTCTCGCCCTCAATCCGGGCACCACCAACCTCACGTTCGTCCCCCCGGCCACCCCGTTGTCAACGATGTGGGTGACCTACGAGTCGGGTTCCGTCGTCGTCCATTTGGCGAGTTATGCTTGAGGTCCAACCATGCGTATTTCCATCCTCGGTCTTGGTGCGCTGGGCCGTGTGTTCGCCGCAAGCCTCGCACAGACCGACCACGAAGTTCACCTCCACGTTCGTGGAGAACGAGGGGCACATGCGATGCTCGAGGGACTTGCCGTTGATGGGGGGTCGGTAAAACACGTCCCAGCGGAGCGGTTCTTGTTCACGTGTGAGGAACTTGAACGCTCATCATCGTTTGACCAACGGTCCGACCTCGTGATTTTTGCAACGAAATCCTACGCCATTCCCTCGTTGCTGGACGTCGCTTCTTCGCTTCTCAAACCCGACGGGGTGGCTCTAGCGTTGTCCAACGGTCTGGGCCATCCCGAAACCTTGGGAAGGGCACTCGGCCCTCGCCGGGTTGTTGCGGCAACCACCACCCACGGCGCGTACATTGGGGCTGAAAACACGGTGGTCTGGGCGGGGAAAGGGGCCATTCAACTCGCTCGCACCCCCCTCGGGCCGTCCGCCGATGAATTGGATGCGATTTTCACCGTCTTTGACCGGGCGGGGCTGGCACCGTCAATGAACGATGATGCGGCAACGATGCTTTGGAACAAGGTGCTGCTGAACCTTGCCATCAACCCGATTGCAGCTCTTGCCGGCCTACAAAACGGCGAGTTGCTCGCTCCCGATCGCTTTGATACGTGCATGATGGTGTACAGAGAGGCGGCCCGTGTGGCTCGGATGGAGCGAATAACCGTCCCGGACGAGCAGGAGTTTGAGCACGCTCTTCGAGCGGTGTTGACCACGACCGCTGAAAATCAATGCAGCATGCTTCAAGACATGAAAGCCGGCAGGAAAACCGAAATTGACGCCTTGAACGGTGCATTGGTCGACCTTGCAGAGACCCACGGCGTCTCCGTGCCGGTGAACCAATTGCTCGCCACGCTTATTCGGGCGTGCCATCCTTGACCAAGTCCACGTTGAAGTGGAGGCCTCGGTTTTGTTGTTGGTCGAGGGCGTCGGTGACGACGAGATGGCCGATGAGGGCTAGATTTCGCAATTCAACAATAGCACGGGACGGCAAACTCCCTTTCCAGATCAGTTCAATTTCCTTGTTGAGCAAGGCCAACCTGCGCTCCGCCCGTCTCAAGCGCTGGTTTGAGCGGACGATGCCGACTTCTTGTGACATCGTGCTGACGAGACTTGCTCGGTCGTGAACGATCGGTGCGTGTTCCTCGAGCACGTTCAGCCCGTCAGCTCGCCAAGGAGGATGCTGACCTTCGTAGGCTTCGGGAGGCTGGTCGATGAGGTGTTTCGCCACGCGATGGGCGTACACCACGGCCTCAAGCAAACTGTTCGATGCGAGCCGGTTGGCGCCGTGCATACCGGTGCAGGCCACCTCGCCGATGGCGAAGAGGTGGGGCATGAGGGCGCCGGTTTGACGGACATGGGCTCTTCCGATGGCGTCCACGCGGATACCTCCGACCATGTAGTGCGCAGCAGGGACGACCGGGATGGGGTCCACGCCCAATTCCAGCCCCTCTTCCGCCAACCTACCGGCGATGGTTGGGAATTTTCTGGCGAGGCCCTCCTTGTTGAGGTGAGAGGTGACGAGATACACGTGCCCCGTTCCGGTTGTTTTCATCTGTTGGTCAATGGCTCGGGCCACGATGTCCCGCGTGGCCATTGAACCCTCGGGCGAATGCTTGAGGGTAAACGAATACGGTTCGGGCGAGGGGTTGGCCTCTCCCTTGATTTCAGCCTCCTTCGTCGCCTCCTTCCATGCGGTAAGCCCGACGTTGTCCATCAAGACCCCCCCTTCGCCCCGAACGGCTTCCGAAATCAAGAACGGACGTTCTCGGCTCGACCAAAGCGCGGTGGGGTGGAATTGAATAAACGCGAGATTGTCCACGCAGGCTCCCGCTCTATAGGCCATCGCCAAACCGTCGCCGGTGGCTACACTCGGATTGGTGGTTTGCCTCCAGAGTTGCCCAACACCCCCCGTTGCGAGCACGACCGCATCCGCCTCAAGGGTCACCACCTCCTTGGTGAGTTGGTCCAAACACCAAACGCCTGCAACGCCGTGCTCAGGTTGGCGATGATGGCGCTGAATCAAATCGATGGCCAGGGTGTTCGGCCTCAGGTGAATCCGCTCGTGTCGCTCGGCATAGGAGGAGAGGGCGCGCTCAATCTCCCGGCCGGTTGCATCTTTGGCGTGCAGGATTCGTTTGCTGGAATGGCCGCCTTCTTTCACGAGGGAAAAATCGCCGTCACTGTCTTTTTCGAAGCGAACGCCAAGGGCGATCAGATCTTGAATTCGCTCAGAGGCTTCCGAGATGATGCTCCGGACCACGGCTTCATCGCATTGTCCGTCGCCGCTTCTCAAGGTGTCTTGGACATGGGCCTCCATCGCTTCGGTGTTTGTTTTGTCCAAGATGGCGGCGATACCGCCTTGGGCCCAGTTCGTTGAGGAATCCTTCGTGCGTTGTTTGGTGGCCACCGTGACCTCATGGCCGGCATCGGCCAACATCGACGCTGCAAAAAGGCCAGCGATGCCGCTCCCGACGATGACCACATGCGCCATGGACTCCCCTCGTTTCCGTCCTCGTGTCTCCCCTTCTTGACCGTGATGGCTTTTTCAGAAACGCTTTCATCTCAAAATCACTATGAAGCAGGGCGGGCTCGAGGAATCGAGGCCCACCGATGGTGTTTGGATTGTCGACCCGGAAAATCATGACCGTGGTGGGTGCCGCGATTCTGCTTTTTGTGGTCGCCAACGTCCAATTTGGAGCGGTTGCCCCTCGTCTCATCGACGGTGCAGACGGGTACAAACTTGACTCCTTGTTGATGCTTGAACCCTCCTGCTCGCCCAGTGTGGTAGAGGCCGAACTCCGTGATACCGGGACGTCGTACTGCTTGGGCGAAACGGGGCAGTGGTCCGGTGCTGACATTCTCATGTTCATGGAAGGCTTGTTCTTGTTCGTCTACGGCTTTGAACTGCCGCAGAACAAGGCTTGGGCAAAGCGATTGCGCAAAGCGGGCTTCGTCATGGGGAGCGTTTTGGTGGGTTTGGCCGTTCTGGACCGATTGGGTTGGCTGCCGACTTCCGCCAGTTCACAAGGCCTTGCCGACCTTGCGCCGATGCCAATCGAGCCCTGGGTGATCCAAATTCTCTTTGCCGTCTTTGGGGCTTTGATGATTCGGGGGCCGAAATATTGGGAAGCCGAAGCCGTGGTTCAAACGCGTGAAAAACTGGAACGGCGCCGGGAGAAGGCGGGTCGGTTCAGGCTTTCGTTCTTCAACAAGGACGTTCACAATCAGAAACACTTGGAGCGAACCGATCGGTCCCGTTTGATCAGCGGTGACAAGGATTTGGCCATGAAGCGGCGGCGGAGCAAGATATTGGTTATGGCGACCTGCCCGTACTGCCGTGGGGCAGGATGCAAACATTGCAACGAACACGGCGTGTTTTGAGCGCTGTTCGGCGTCGCTGACGCCCTGTCCAAAACCGAGTGACTGAGGCTTGATTGTTCGTATTGTTTAAATCCTGTAAGGGACGGGTGTTCAGAATGTGGTGGGAGAATCTTCCACCCGTTGGGGTATAGGGATGTATCTGAAGTCACTCGAAATGCTGAATTTCAAATCCTTCAAGGGCGAAGTCACCGTTCCCCTTGACCGTGGTTTCACCGCCATCACCGGGCCAAACGGCTCGGGCAAATCGAATTGCGGGGACGCCATCCAGTTTGTTCTTGGACCAAAGTCCAACCGGGTGATTCGGGCCCAGAATTCCACCGACCTCATCTTCAACGGCGGGAAAAATTCCAAACCCGCTCGGGAGTGTTCGGTCACCTTGGTCTTCGCCAATCCCGTGATGGCCAGCGGACGCCGTCGCCTTCCGCTTGACAGCGAAGAAATACGAATGTCCCGCAGCATCCGCCTCACCGCCTCAAACAACCCCGTCACAACGTACCAGTTGAACGGTGAGGACAGCACTCAGAAAGTGTTCCACCGATTGCTGGGCGCCGCCAACGCCCGCCCTGACGGATACAACATCGTCTTGCAAGGGGACGTGACGAGCCTTGCCAAGATGACCGCCAACGAACGGCGAAAGGTGTTGGACAACGTCGCAGGGGTGACGTCGTACGACGACGAAATCCGAAAAGCCTCCAAACAAAAGGACATGGTGGAAAGTTATCTTGAGCGCATCGGCCTGCTCGAAAAGGAACAACTTGAGCGCTTGTCCACGCTGGCCAAAGAGCGACATGTCGCCCAAAAAGCGAAGGAAGTCGCGGATGCCATCGCCATGACCAATGCGATGTTGCTCCAATCCCGTTACGCCACGCTGAAGAACGAACTTCAGTTCCATATCGACCAGCGCCAAACCTATCTTGACGAAAGTCAAAACCTCCTCGATGAGCACAAAGAAACCGAGAAGGCGTTGTTGGTTCTCGACGACCAAATCGGTGAACTTCAAGCGGAGATCAACCGATTGACCGGGGGCGAAACCTCCGAACTCGGTCAGGCCATTCAAGCCCTTCAGGTGGCGATTGAACTCAACGCTGACCGTATTGCAGAAGCCACGAAGGAGGCGGAAGAAGAGGCTGAGGAAGCGATCGTTTGCGACAACGAACTCAACGAAGCAAACGCTGAATTGGAGGCCTTCAAAGCCAACCTCGCCGCTGCAAACGAAGCCCTTGAGCATGCCTTACTGGCCTTGAAGGAGGCGCAAGCCGAGGAGGATGATGTCCGACTCGCCCTCGAATCCGCTGGCCAGAAGAATCAGGATTTGAGCAACGCTCTCACGGAAGCAGAAGCGCAACTTGAGCGCCACCAAGGCCATCGAAATCAAGCCCAGAGCGACGTTGACCGGCTCGCTGTCGAAGCAGACTTGCTGAGCCAACAACTGGCATCTGCACAAGAGGAAGAAGAGAACATCCGACTTGCTTTGGGTGAACTGGACATCAAACTGGAGCGCATGGAAGAAGACGCCCCTGAATTTGACCGCGAGGCGCTTGCAAAGGCGCTGCTTGATGCTCAGCGTACCGAAGCTCAACTCGCTGAAGACCGAGGGCGCATCGAAGTCAAGCTCCGTGAAGCGGAGCGAGCATTGAGTCTTGCCAAAGCGGAAATGGAACAGAAATCTGGGGCAAAAGGCCTTGCCGGAGGCGCCAGCGCCGTGCTCGCTGCACGGGACCGGCAAGAATTGACCGGCATCATCGGGACCATTGCAGAGTTGTGTGCTCCAAAAGATTCCACCCACGAGGTTGCGCTTGCGACGGCCATCGGTGCAGGCATGGCCTCGGTCGTCGTCGACACCGATGAAAACGCCGCCCAGGCCATCCGTTGGCTTGCCGAGAACAAAGCTGGGCGAGCCACCTTCCTTCCCCTCAACAAACTCAGCAGCACTCGTCCCGCAGGGCGTGCCGTCATCACTGCTCGGAAAGACGACGTGTTGGGTTTTGCACACGAAATGTTGGATTTTGATCCACGCATTGAGGTCGCCGTTCGGTTTGCGCTCCGCAACACCTTGGTCGTTGACAACATGGCTGCGGCCCGCAGGCACATGGGCGGTATTCGATTGGTCACGCTCCGTGGCGATGTGGTCGAAGCCGGAGGCGCCATGGTTGGCGGTTCAAAACGGAAGATGTCAATTTCCTTTGGCGGTCGCATCCAAGGGGCTTCGGAGGTTGAAAAATACACGGCGCAGGTCGAGCAGTACACCCTTACGGAACAAACGGTCAACGAAGCCCGTCGAGAAGCGCGGGGTCGCCAACAAGATCTGCGCAACAAAATCAATTCGCTCGTTGATGATTCCCACGCCACCGAGGTTCGCAACCTCCAAGCCGAAAAGAAGCAGGTCCTCTCAACTCAAAAACGAGCTCGAGAGGTCGCTCAAGGACTCGAATCAAAACTCGATGATGTTCGTCGCGATGCGCAGGATGCGCTACGGGCATTGGATGCGGCAGAGCGCACGTTCCAGCACGCCATCGAAACGAAAGACGAGGCCAAAGCCGCCCTCGAAGCGGCGAGCCCGGAGCACCTTCGTGACCGCTTGCACAGTGCCAATTTGAAGCGGGTTGCCGCAACAGGCGAGCAGGAGAAAGCCCAGGAAACCTTGTCCAGCGGCGCCAACCACCAAGCCGTCCTTCAGCGCCGGGTGGACGACATCACAAAACGAGCCCAGACGCTGCTTGACAACAAAGAGGCGAGGTTGGAGCGAATCGACGAATTGGAGGCCACCCTGGCGTCGGATCGCATTGAATTGAAGGCCAAAAAAGACGAACAGGCGGTGTACCTTGAAGAGAATCAAGGGCTTGAACAAGAGCGCCAAGAACTCACGGACAGGCGAGCAACCCTCCGTGTTCGAAACGAAGAACGTCTGACGAAGGCCGAAAACCATCGGCGCCTCGCTCACGATTTGGGGCGAGTTATGGGTGAAAAAGAAGCGGAAATCCAAGCCATGGCCCAGGAGTTGATCGACGCTGGGCTTTCGCTTACCGACTTGCCAGAGCACCTCGAGAACGTGGGTGAACTTGAACGCAAATTGCGTGGCTATCAAAGGACCATGGAAGGCTTTGGAAACGTGAACATGATGGCCATTGAGCAATACGATGCCTGCCAGGCACGCCTCGACTTGATGAAGGATGAATTCGCCATGCTTCAAGCCCGCCGCAAACACCTCATCGACATCACCGAACAACTCGAAAGTCAGCGGAAAGAGCGTCTGTTGACGGTGCTCGAGAAGGTGAACAAGAACTTCCAGAAATCCTACGATGAACTCTCCGACGGTGGTCGCGCGGAACTCTTCCTCGAGAACCCCAATGAACCGTTCAAAGGCGGCCTTGAATTGTGGGCACAACCCCGCGGTAAATCATCTAAGGTCAGCCGGCAACAACTCTCTGGCGGCGAACAATCGATGGCGGCCTTGGCCCTCATTTTCGCCATTCAAGATTACGACCCAAGTCCGTTCTACTACTTTGATGAGGTTGACCAAAACCTGGATGCATACAATGCGGAGCGTATTGCGAAGATGTGTCAGCAACGAAGTCAACGTGCCCAATTCATCATGGTGACGCTGCGCAAGGTGTCGCTCAAACTGGCCGACCATCACATCGGCATCACGCACGGAGGCGACGGTTGCAGCCGACGCATTCTCGACTTTGACCGGGAGCGAGCCATGGCTTTGGGCGAAGCGGCCCTCAAGGAAGCAGAACGTGATGTGAAAAAGAACGAGAGCCGCATCATGGATGCCGTGGCCGCTGCAGAAGACATGCCGCAGGTTCCCGATGAACTGCCTGTCCCGAAGAGCCTTGGGGGTTTGCTCCCTCATCTCTCTTCAGACGAAGATACCGATTCCGAACCACGGCTCGAAGGCTTGCTTGAACGGGCGCAAGAGACCACCGAGGACATCAACGAACGGGCAGAAATCGCCTCGCAGTTGATGGAAGTGAGCGAGGGCGACCAAGCCGAGGCTGAAGAAACGGTTGAAATCACGGACGAGTGAGGTGAGCGGATGGTGGAAGAGCAGACCGGTTTGGACCGATGGTTCCTGCAACAGGAGGTCATCGATGAACTGCTTGCTCACGGTGAGGACGAAGCCGAGGCGGCGTTGTTTGGTGAGCGGATTGCCGCCATCGCCGCCGCAGAAGAAGCCGAACACCAAAGCCTGCACGACCCCTTTGACCGTTCGGTTGCCTTGGTGCTCTCGTTGGTACGGGAAGAAGCGTTCAATCCGTGGAACGTCGATCTCTCGGCCTTTCTCACGGTGTTTTCGCAACGCGTTCGTGAGGGAGAAAACCTCGACCTGCCCGCTTGTGGCCGTTTGATTCGTCTCTCGTGGGAGGTGTTGCATCACCAATCTGCGATGCTCTTCGAGCGAATTCAGCCCGTGGAGGAAGAGGAAGTATGGGATGACGACGGCATGTTCGGTTGGGAAAGCGAGTATGACGACGAAGCCTTCTTTTTCACGCAATCCGTTCTCGACGGTGCCGCCGATGATGTGCTGCCAGGCTTGTTTGATGAACGTGTTCGCCGCGATGAGGGCCGACCGGTCACGCTCGCTGAACTGCTCTCGGCGTTCAAGGACGCCGCCGACGATGCGGCGAGCCTCAAACAACGGGAAATCAATCGCCTGGAGCACGAAAAGGAACTCAGCGAGTACCTCGAAAACGTTGGCGGACGAATGCACAACGAAGACCTCGAGGGCGACATTGAACGTTGTTGGTCCGCTCTGCGAGCAACCTGCAACGAGCACGGCAGCGAAACGGTGCCGCTCGTTGATGTCATCTCCAAACTGGAACCCGTGTTGATCCGGGTTTTCGGCCTCGACGCCGAGAACGCTCAAAGCGAGGCCTTCGTTGCTTCGTTCATCGCCGGCTTGTTCCTCACGCACCGCCGCATCGCCAGTATTTCACAAGAAGGCGAAGAGGTGGCGAACATCATGATCACCGACCTCTGGCCCAAGATTGACGCCTTTGAGGACATCCTCGAAGAGGTTGAAGCGATGATGGCGAACGACTCGGACGATTTGGAGGGTCAGGCCACGGGTTCGGACCACCGAATGGAGGCCATTGCGGCCCGTGCACGCCGTGCAGAGGAGCGCGAAGCCCGTCGTCAGGCCAAATTGGCTGCTGAAGAAGAAAGCCTGCTCGAGGAATCGACCGGGGATGATGGCGAGCCGTTAAGTGAAGTCGTTGTTCAAGAGTCATCGTCTGAAGGTTTTGATGAACATGCGTGGCTGGTTGAGTAGGAGGGTTTGCGATGTCAGAAATGCCGCTTGAGACGCTGATTGAAGCGACGTTGTTCAGTTCTGGGAAGTCCATGTCGGTCTCGGAGTTGTCCGAGGCCTTGGGCTACGACGAAGACGAGATGTTGGATGCTCTGGGAAGTCTCCAAGCCACGCTTCGTCGCCGAAAAGGAGGTGCTTTGCAACTTGCCGAGGTCGGTAACCGATGGGCCCTGGAAGTGAAGCCCGTCATTGCGACTCATCTTCCAAAAGCAACGAAGACCGACATGCCTCCGAAGTTGCTCAAAGCCGCCGCCCTCATCGCCTATCACCAGCCGATGCCTCAGTCAAGGTTGGTTGAATTGTTGGGTCAGAAGGCCTACGATTACGTTCGCGAGTTGGCCCAATTGGGCATGGTCGACCGGCGTAAGGACGGCAACACGCGACGTCTGGCGACGACCCGGCGATTTTCGGAAGCTTTTGGCTGCCCTCACACCGACCGAAAGAAGGTCAAGGCTTGGTTCAGAGAGCAAGTTCAAGCTTCGGGCTTGCTCGATGACCTTGGGGCAAACGATGTTTTGCGTGAAGAAAGCGAGGCAGAAGGCACCGTTCAGACGTCGCTTCCTGTACGTGAGGAAGAATGAACTTCATCCTTGGCGCAATTCATTGAGCCATTCCTCAACCAAACTCTGGGTTCGGTGACCCTCGTGAGCTTGGAGCCTTGCCGCCAAGAGGTCGATCTCCTCGCCCACGGCACCAGCGCTCACGGCCATGTTCTTGGCGTGGAGTTTCATGTGGCCTGCCTGAATGCCTTTGGTTGAGAGCGCACGCAGAGCGCCCAAATTCTGAGCGAGCCCTGCACAGAGCATGATGCCGGCCAACTCCTGAGCGCCCTCTACGCCTAAGATGGCCAGGTTCGCCTGTGCAGCAGGGTGGACCTTGGAAGCGCCCCCCACGACGCCGACAGCCAACGGCAATTCCATGCTCCCGACGAGATTGCCTTCATCATCTTGGGACCAATTCGACATGGAGGTGTAGCGTCCGTGTTCCACGCTGGGCCACGCATGACATCCTGCTTCAATCGCCCTCCAATCTTGTCCGCAGGCAAGGGCAACGCTGCTGATGGCGTTCATGATGCCTTTGTTGTGCGTCGTGGCTCGGAACGGGTCTTCCACGGCGAAGGCGTGGGCTTCGAGAATACCTTGTATGACGGCTAACCCGTCTTTCCGTGAGCCGTCCGAAGCCAATTCCTCGGGCGTGAAGGTAGCGGATACTCTTGCGAGGCGGTGGGCGGCGAGGTTGGAAAGGATGCGGAGGTGGGCACGGCCACCGCAGAGACGCTCGATGCGTGGGGCGACGCGCTCGGCCATGGTGTTGACGGCGTTGGCGCCCATGGCGTCTCGGCAGTCCACCAGCAGGTGAACGATGAGCATGTCTCCCAATGCCGTTGTCAGTTTTCGTGATTGGATGTCCTTGCATCCTCCGCCAAGGGCGATCATGCGGGAGGGGATGTCGTTGCAGAACGCCATAAGGGCTTCTTTCTCGCGTTCCAAAGCCGCCACCGCACCGTCGGGGTCGGCAACTTCGAGCAGTTGAATCTGCCCGATCATCACGGGCTCGTCGTTGTTGGTGGTGAATCCGCCCAAAGCCCTGCATCGCTTGGCCATGTTGGATGCTGCAGCGACAATGCTGGATTCTTCCACGCAAAACGGAATGAGGTAGGGCTTGCCGTCGATCAAAAAGTTGGTCGCTACACCAATGGGCAGCGACATTGTCCCGATCACGTTCTCGATCATTCGGTCGGCCGCTGCCTCGTCCAATTCACCATGCGCTGCGAGAGCAGCGACGTGTTCGGCCGTCAGGTTGCAGGCTTCTGCGACGATGGTTCGCCGTTCCTCCACGCTTTGGTTGTACAAGCCCTTGATTCGACTGTTTTCCACCGGCACGACTGTCCCCTGTTCCGAGGGTAGACAAGGCGTTCTTTGAATGAATCGCATGGGTTTTGGCGGGCTTGTGTTAACGGGTTTAACGCTTCCATTAACGCGTTAACCGTGCGTTAATTCGGCGTTAATGCAGTCGGATGAAGCGTTACCGCTCCACGATTAACAGGTCCTAACGGGTCTCTGAGTGCACCCTGATGAATGAAACATCAAATACGTGAAGTGCGGTTGCCTGCCATGGTCCAGAAATCTGGTCTTTTTGGCTTACCCCTCCTCGATATGAATCCGTTCTCCACCCGGCCGCTTGAGTCGGGCGATGCGGGGAAGCTCATCGGCCGAAGCGAGGAGTTCAACCTCCTCAGGACGTATCTGAAACTGGGCACGGCCCGCCGTATCATGCTCACAGGACCGTTGGGCTCGGGGCGAACTTCGTTGGTTCGATGCCTCAAACCCTATGCAGGGGCCTACATTTCCATCGATCACTTGCCCGCGCAGGCCCCTGCGCAAGCGATGTTGGAAATGTGCTACCAGCAACTGATTGGAGGCGACACGCTCCCGGAGCGCACCGAACTGGTGAACCAACTTGTCACGGAAATGTACGCCTATACGGACAAACTTCCGCTCGTGGTCATCGACGTTCCAGCCAGCGATTTCTCGGTCGTTGATGTGGCTCTCAGAGATGCGCATTCTTCGCTTGAACGGCTCAACGCCGTCGTTGTTTTGGTGTGCGATGTCCGAGAACGAAATCACCTTCCTGCAACGGTAGTCACCGGTTTTGAACGGTTTCTCCTCTCGCCGTTTGGCGCAAGCGATGTCGTGGAATTGGTGGAGCACCGGTTGCGTGATGTCGGGGTCATGAGCAGCAATTTTTCCCTGCAGGATGCCGAAACCATCCTCGAGGAATGCAGCGGTTACCCCTCCGAGGTGGTCGCAACCCTTCGCGATGCTGTTGACCGGATTCGCATTGAGCACGCAGAAGGGGTTGCACCGCCGTACAGGGACACATCTGCCCGTCTCCAACCCCGGGATGAGTCGCAACCGCTTGATGCGTTGATGAGCGGGGGCCAGAATGAACAACCGTTCCTTGCAAAGCAAGACGAAGGCACGAGCAGCCTTGATGCAGAACGTCAACCGGCATCCCAAGCCCCTCCAAGTGATATCATCGACGCCTCCATGCCCTGGAACGAGCGCCAAGACGCCGTGCATGATGCAACATCGGTCGAAACGAAGACGAGCGATGAAGAAAACGCTGAAGACAACGATGCAACGCTTGGTCGTTCGTCTTTCGAATTGGACATGGACGATCTTGACCGCTCCATCACCAACGACGACCCGCTGAAACCGCCTAAGTTCACCAACGACATCATCGATGCCTCAAGTTATCCACCAGCCCGTCAACCGGTAGCGAGCGGCGGATTTGGCAACCTTGTGAACCGAAACAAAGTCTCGCTTTCATCGGTTGATGCCATCAAGAAAGACGCAATGAGCCGTCCAACACGACTTGAAGATTATTCGGAGGCTGCGGAATGGTGGGTTGAGGAAAGAAGTTTGGCCGATGAACCGGAAGAAGAGGTGCCTGAGGCCGAATCAGCCGCCTTGATCCACGATGAGATCGGTTTACCCGCTCCCGAACCTGTTGCGTTGTTTGAGTCCGAGGTCGAAGGATTTGAAACGAGCGATGAGGAAACGGTGGGTCCGTCGCTCACGAACCCCGTTCCAAGCCAACCCGTTGTTGACGAGACGACGCTCTCCAGATTGCTTCAGTTGCTGATGGGTGAAAGGGAGAACACTTCGAGTGGCGAGGTTCAACACCTCGTTGACTTCTTTGCAAAGCGTCGCGTTGAGCGTACGGGGCCGAAGGAATCCTATGCACTCGACAAGGTCGCCCTCGGCACACTCACCATCGCCGAGACCTACGTGGTTGGCATCTCCAATAGCCGTGCATTTTCACCATCGGACCCCGAAATTTTGGGTCATCTGGACATCAAACGGTCTCGACTTTCCCAGATCAGCAACCGTCTCCTGAAGTTCGGTATTCTCCAAGTACGGCCTTCAGGACGGGTGAGGAAGTATTCGCTTACTCAGGCTGCTCGGGCGCAACTTCTTGCGTGGGGCGCTCTCAAAGGAGGTGAGGCCTGATGTCGTGGAACGTCGCATGGTCTTGGCAGGCATCCTCCCGTATCGCCACCATGGCCTCGGTCGAAGGCGGGCTTGTGGTAAGTTCAGGTTTGGATCTCGTGTTTTTGGAGGCGGACGGAAGTGTCCGTTGGCAGATCGAAGTTCCCTTCAAAGTCCATGCCGCACGAGCAGTGCAGGGCTCCATTGCCTTGCTTGCGGCTCATGGATTTTACATCATCAACAGTTCAAACGGCGCCTTCGTGAGCGAAGGGCGAAGCACGCCAGGGGGTTTCCGTGACCTCGCGGCTCGCCCCGGAGGCGGTTGGGCGCTTGCAGGACGCCACGGACAGATTCACCTCTTCTCCCAACAGGGCCGAGGCATCCGCCGGGTTGACAGCGGGCCTGTTCGTCGTATGGTGGGTTGGCTTGACCGAGAACATCTGCTCTGGCAAGACCCGCAAGGATGCCTGTGGTGCGGCCGATTGACGGGCGAAGACAGGAAGCGCCGCATCGAAGACCGCGCATGGAGTTGGTGCTCAGCCCTCAAGGACGGCCGTTTGCTTTTGCAGAGCGCCGACGGTGGGCTCTGGGAGGGCGTCCCTCATCCGTTTGGATGGGACCACTTGGAACGCTTGGAAAGCGATTCTCTTGAACCGATGGAAGCCGTACGCTCGGGCGACGGTTGGTGGGTTCTGGGCATTGAAGGACACCTCGTTTCGTTGTCCACCGCACGAAAGGACGAGGGCGAAGAGCCTCCGCTTACCGAGCGCATGAACCTCGGCGACCTTCTCGTGTTGTGCACGCCCGATGCCATGGCGACCGCTACACGAGAAGGCCTTGTCCGGCGATGGACGGCCCCCCATCTCTCGGATGCCGAGCGTGAAGGGAGGTACAAGGCGGTGGCGGAGGCGGCGATGGCCCGTAACTGGGAAGAGCGACGGCAAATGTTCCTCCGTGCGCAGGAAGCCGAAGACCTTGGAAAAGTGTCCTTGGCCATCGAACTCTACGAGGCCTTGGGGCGAACTGAAGACGCCCGCCGTTTGCTCGGGCGCATCAAGGAAGGCGATGCGTGATGTCGGAACTCACCAGCCTCACGGTTGAACGGGTGGAACACTACCTCGATATCACCCGTCGAGCCCGTCAGAAGGCCACACGAACGGTTGATGAATCAACGGAAGAAGGTCAGAAATTGACCGTGATGCTTCGTATGGCCGATGATTACGCAGCGGATGCCCGCCACTTTCTCGAAATCGGTGACCTCGTTCGAGCCTTTGGAGCCATCAATTATGCACACGCATGGATCGATGCAGGCGTCAAGATCGGTTGGCTCGACGGTCACGGCGACGATGTGTTGTTCACCCTTCCTTGATGCCCTCAAAGGGCCTCGATGAGGGCCAGTCGGTTGTTTTGTTTGACCTCGACCACCGGTACGTTGGCTTCAAACAAGCGTCGCTTGAGCTCGGTGTCAACGGTGAGGACGGGCCACCCTTCCTCGCTGGCCAGGGAGAGAAGTTGGTTGTCGGTGTGTCCGTCAAACGGCGCCTCCACCAAGGTTGCTTTTTGTTCGAGCAAACCGAGTAAGACGGGTTTTGAGCGAGGGCGTTGGGGCTCAAGGCGTTCCAATTCCTGCATCACCGACGGGATGACGGTCCATGAACAAGGGCCGAGCAGGGCCTCCAACTCTTGTTCGACGTTCAGCCGAGCGTCCATGCAAGCGACCCAGCCGCAAGCGTCGATGAGGACGGGCTGCATCGCACCGACCTCTCATTCGATGGTGCCGTAGCCAATCAGTCGCCAGCGGGATCCGATACGACGCGAGAGCGAAATGCGCTGCCCTTTGTCGGCGCAGATTGGAAGGCGAAGTTCGAGGTCGGTTCGCGTCTTCTCAGCGTTTTTCGTCACGCCAACGGACGTCGCTGTGGCCACGTTGAGCATCAACATCTCGTTGTTGCGCAGAGGTTGGATTTTCTCCGGCGATTCGCCGTCACCGGCCACCATATGGCTCATCAGATTGACGCTGATGGCCACCGAAGAGTGGATTTCAGGGAGGTCGCCTTTTCGGGCAACGACTTGCCCGGAGAGGTTGTCCGAGGTGGTGATGGAGGGGTCAAGGTAGGTGGCCATGCCGCACAAGCCTCCAGCATGCATTTTTTTGAGGCTCAGACCTCCACCTTGCATGCTGCTGACGACGGCTTCAATCGGTTCCCACGTGGCCTTGTTGCCTTTCTCGATTTTCCGTCCCGGTCCAATCACGACGGTGTCGCCTTCGTTGAATTCCCCTTCAACGATGCTTCCTCCAATCACGCCGCCTTTGAGTTTTGAAGGCCGGGTACCGGGTCGGTTGATGTCAAAGGAACGGGCAACGTGCATGATCGAGCGCTTGTCCTTTGAACGGTCAGGTGTTGGAATGGTGGCTTCAATCGCCTGAATCAACACGTCCAGGTTCACATCGTGATGAGCGGAAACAGGGATGACGGGGGCGTTTTCTGCGATGGTCCCCTTGAGGAAGGCTTTGATCTCCTTGTGGGATTCAAGCGCTCGTTCTTTGGACACGAGGTCGATTTTATTCTGAACGATCACGATGTTCTCAATGCCGGCGATTTCAAGCGCCATCAAATGCTCTCGAGTTTGAGGCTGCGGGCAGGTTTCGTTGGCCGCCACCATCAACATTGCTCCGTCCATGATGGAGGCACCGGTGATCATGATGGCCATGAGGGTCTCGTGCCCGGGTGCGTCAACGAAGGAAACCACACGCTTCAACTCGCCTTCAATATCCTCGCCTCCATCCGGTCGTTTTCCGGTGGCGTAAAACTGCCCTTGGTCGTCTTGGTAGAAGGCCGTGTCAGCGTAACCGAGTTTGATCGAAATTCCTCGCTTGCGCTCCTCGGAGTGGGTATCGGTCCACACGCCAGAAAGCGCCTGCGTGAGCGTTGTTTTTCCGTGGTCAACGTGACCGACAAGGCCGATGTTCACTTCGGGTTGAGCGGGAAGCTTTCGTGCCATGCTTCCCTCTCTCCTTCATGCCCGTCGAACGCCCTCTCGGGTTCACTCCGAAGATTCCTCAGCCTCTGCTGAGAGGATGGTTTCGAGTGGTTTCTTTCCGGCCTCGACAACCCGGAGGTTGATTTGGCGGGTGTCTTGGGTGATGGTGTTGCCGCGGAAGTTTCGTCGCTTGCGCAGGCCGTCGGGCTTGTATCGGAAACGCTTCTTGCCGCCTCCTTTTTCCTTGTGAACGACGACTTGACCCTTGTAACCCGTTGACTGGGTCACGAGGATGGACTGACGGTTGCCGCCTTCAAGGTCTCGACGCATGGGGGTGCCGGTCTTGTCGGAGCCGCCCGTGATTTCGAGTTTGTAACCGCTGAGGGTCTTGTCGCCTTCGCCGACGAACAAACCGTCAACCACATCGCCAATGCGCTTTCCGAGCATTTGAGCGTGGTTGTTTCCTGTGATTTTGAGGGCGTAGGATTTCCCGCCGTTCTTCGGGTCGGTATCGTTGACCACTGCGATAAATTCTGAATCGTTGCCAGCCATGAGAGCACCTCTTGGGATTTGTCCGACTGATGACCCGTATTTAGCCCCATCGTCTATGCACTGAAGTTCAACGACGGGCCAGTCGCTTTGGAAGAAGCAATTCAAGCCGCTGAGCCAAGTCTGCAGGGAGGAAATGCGGCATGCTCAGATGGGTCGTGCGACCTCGGCCGCCGGGGACGGTGGCCACTCGGCTGGCCACGATGCCTTCTTGCTCGATATTTTTGACGTGTTTCCAGAGCGTCGTGTGGCTCTTCGGACGCTGTTCGTATTCTTCGCAAACCACGTTGTAGAGGCGCTCCACGTCGCCCATGGTCATGGACTCCTCGGTTCGTAGCCGACGACACATCGCCAAGAGAACCAGCATTCCTTGGGCCGACAGTTCGTCAACAATCTCCAACCGCTGCTTTGTGTTTGTCGCCAATTCGTCGTTCACGACATGGAGGTCATCGACGGTGATGGCCTGTTCCGAATGACCGTCTTGGCGAAATTCAGCACGCTCGGCGGCGCTGCTCAAGTACTCAATCACCCGACGAGCATCGCCGCTGTTTCCCGCTCGCTCGGCCACCAAACGAAGGATTCCATTGTTCCAGGTTCCAGGCACCAAGGCCAATTCCGCCCGTTGACGTGCAATGGCCTCGAGGCCGTCGACGGTGTAGGGCGGAACTCGGATGTGATTTGATTGGCCGAACTTTGACAGAACCGCCGTCTCAAGCACGTCCAGGACCTGTTCTTGGCTAACGAGAATGAGGGATATCGTGCCTTTTCCTTCTTGGTCCTCATCAATGCGAAGCAGTTGGTAGAGCAGTTCGTCACCTGAACGTCGGAGCATGTGGTCCACCTCATCGAGGACAACGATGAGGTGCGTGGATGTACGGCGCAACATCTTCCGCAGACTCATCAACAGTTCGCCCATCGATAAGCCACGGTCGGGATGACCCGGGTCAAATTGGTGGAGGATGCGCTGAGCAACCCGCATGCTGGTGGAGGCGTTTCGACAATTGACGTGGGCGACGTTGATCTCTCGCTTGCCCGAGAGGTGCCTTCGGAGGTCACGGCAGAAGGTCTTGGCGAGCACGGTTTTCCCGCTCCCCACCGGACCCGTGATGACGGCTCGGGCGGCGCCTTCGGGCGAGCCAACGGTCGTGAATTTGGAGGCCAAGGCTTCCTGAAGGTCTTCTCGACCCACGAGTTCTTCGGGGAGGTGGTCAAAATCCAGAATTTCAGGATGGGCGATGATGAGCCCAGCGCCAATCCGGTCCAAGTAGCCCGTCATATCAAGGGAATGCTGATGTCAACCGTTCTAAAAGATGTGGTAGGCTGTTGGGCCATTGTGCGGCTTTTTTCACAGGAGACGTACACCAATCAGGGGATTTCGTCGAACTGGTAACCGGTTTCCCATTTCTTCTCGCCCAGCGCCACCTCAAGTTCAAACGGCGTGATGAGCGGTTTGCGGTACTTGACGGCGTCGTCGATGGCGATGCGCGGGCAGGCGGTGTTGACAAAGGCGTCAACGGGATAGAAGTCAATGAGCTCTGGACCAACGTGCTCCAAGGCGAGCAGGTACCCTTTCTTGCCGTGTTTTGCAAGCATCCGCTTCATGCGAAGAGCGAGGGTGCGACGCATTTGTCCGGGCTTTTCGCCGATGAGAATGCCGAAGGTGGAAGCGTCTTGGACGCTCATGATGAGGCCAAAGCGCTGGCGCAGGATGCGCTCGATGCGCTCCAACGACATTTCCTCCGCGTCGCCGGTGTACGGGTCGAGCATCGCCAACGGTTTTCCGGTATGCAATACCAAACCGATCGGGTGAAAATCGCCGCTCCCCAGGAACAAATAGTGGCCTATAGAAGGGTCGTCTCCGGAGTAATTGCAACCGAGGACCTGGCCGGGGAACGAGAGTCGAGCACCACCGATGGGTACGGTGACATCAAAGCCCGCTTTTTCCAGACGGTCGTGAAACTCGGGAAGGAGATGCAAATGTTGGATGGAGCCGACCAAGCCGAGTTTGGTGTCCGTGAGCGGGGCCATCCGACCCACAGCGTCCATGAATTTCTCTTGAGCTTCGGCCTCGCTTAGGGGCGATGCCTCGTCTTGAGTGGCCAAGCGTTGTTTCGCCATACTGCGGTGCTGTTCAAGCCAGGGAAGGACCGGCGAGAGTTCGGGGTCGCCGTCGTAGGTGACGTTGATGAATTGCGTGGGCATGCCGGAATCGATGTTCATTTGGGAGTGACCCATGTGAGCAACCAATTCCACGCCCATTAGTTTCATTTTGTCGTGAACGAGGTCGCACGCACCGTAACAAGGGTCGGCAGCCAGAACCACTTGAGCGCTGGTTTCGGTCTCGATGGTGTCCATCATCTCCAGGGCTTGCATCTTGAGCCCTTCGGGCACTTGGAGGGCGATGAGTCGGTTGTCGTTGGAACGAATGCGTTCCATCAACTCCTCGAGTTCGAAGTCGTGACGGTCAAGATCCATGCTTCCCCTCACCTTGACGGCGGGGCCACCCCCTCATGAAGCCACCCGTTCTCGTGAAGGAGGGTGGAATCCCTCCCTGCGGTCGATGGCGGATTGGAAATTCTCAAAGAAGGCGGTCTTCGGCCTCGTCGAGCAGCACGACTTTGTCCCCGTCCATCTCCAAACGGACCAGCGATTGGATGTTGATGTCGGGATATTTCCCTTGCAATCGGCGCAAACCGCCTCCTTTCTCAACCACGGCCACGATGTTCGTGACCTCGGCACCCGCTCGCCGAACGCCTTCCACGACCGCTTCCAAGGTGCCTCCCGTCGAAAGCACGTCATCGAGAATGGCGATGCGCTCTCCGTCACCGAGGTCGTTGAGGTACATCTCGCCCTTTGAGTAGCCAGTGGCCTGGTCGATTTCGACCTCCCCTTCCAAACCGTAGGACCGCTTTCTTGCGATAACGAGGGGAATCCCCGTGGCCATGCTCAGAGGAGCGGTGAGCGGCAACCCCATGGCTTCAATTCCCAACAGGACATCGACCTCGCTCCAATCAACGCGTTCAACGACCAACTCGATGATGGAGGTCAGCACGTCGGGATGCATTCGGGGGACACCGTCGGTGATGGGGTGGATGAAGTAGGGGTACGCTCCCTTCCAAATGACGGGTGCGGCTTGGAGACTGTCCCGCAGTTGTTGCATGGCGTTGCTCATGCGATTCGCTACCGGTGTGAGTTAATCATTCTTGAGGCGGCCTCAATGGGCCTTGCCAGAGCCTCACAACTCGGCGAGGTACTCAACGTATTCGTCGTGTTCCATGAGATTTTCAAGCAACTGCTTGTCCTCGGGATTGATTTGGAGGTCGTGCGGTTCGAACAGGATGATCCATCCGTCGTTGTAAGCAGATTCATTGACGAGATCCGGGTTGATCTCCACCTCGCCGTTCACGTCGGAGATGACGCCCGAAAATGGTGAGGTGAGCGAGACTTTCTCATCGGCGCTCCAGAGCGAAAAGAGGCTCCCGCCTTCGTCCACTTCGGTTTCGGCTTGGGGCAGAATCACCCGCAGGACATCGCCGATCTCGACGCGCATGAACTCGCTGACGCCGATCATCAATTTCTGTTCTTTTTGCTGAAACCACAAGTGGTCCATGGAGTATTTTCGGTCTTGGGCAATCACGAATTCAACGATGTCATCGTCCATAGGTCTCCCTCGTATTCGCGGCTTCCACAGGTGGTATATGAAGGCTGAGGAAGAAAGTGTTTTTTTGAGCGAACCAACGGATTAAGAAACTCCCCGATGTGGGCAGGTTAGTGAGCGCATGATTTTTGGCGAAACCGACGAACAGCAGATGATTCGCGAACTGGTTCGAGACTTTGCAGAAACGGTGCTTGCTCCGACGGTTGAGCACCGCGACCAAAACCAAATTCCGCCTTCACAGGAATGGGAAGCCTTCCTCGAATACGGTCTCCACGGCATCACCATACCCGAGGCCTACGGGGGCTCCCCCATCGATGACGTGTCCGAAGCCATCATCATCGAGGAGTTGGCTCGCGTTGACCCTTCCTTTGCCGTGATGTTTTGCGTTCACGTTGGTTTGTGCTCCATGACCATCGCCCTGCACGGCGACGAACACCAAAAGAGCACCTACCTGCCTCGCCTCGCTGCTGGAGAAGTCGGCGCGTACTCGCTTTCTGAATCCGGAGCCGGGACCGATGCAGCCGCCATGGTTTGCAAAGCCAAGCTTTCCGATGACGGCCGTCACTACCTGCTCAACGGCGAAAAAATGTGGGTCACCAACGGCGCCCAAGCCAACATTCTCGTGCTGTTCGCCAAAGATGTGGACCACCCCGATTACGGCACCAAGAAGCACGGCGGTACAACGGCGTTCATCGTTGACGCTGACTTTGAGGGCTTTTCGGTTGGAAAGAAAGAAGACAAACTCGGGATTCGTTCATCCGATACTTGCACCCTCGTTCTCAACGACTGCAAGGTTCCCGTCGAGAACGTCATCAAGGGGGTTGGAAACGGCTTCCCCATCGCCATGAATGCGCTGGACAACAGCCGAATCGGGATTGCCGCCCAAGCCCTCGGCATCGCTCAGGGCGCGTACGAGTCGGCTTTGCAGTACGCTCACGAGCGAGAAGCCTTCGGAAAACCCATCGCTCACCACCAAATGATCATGGCTTATCTGGCCGACATGGCCACGCAAATTGAGGCCGCCCGGTTGCTGGTCTACAAAGCCGCATGGACCAAGGAACAGCACTACCATGCCGATGGGCCCCGACATTCCAAAGAAGCGAGCATGGCCAAACTCTTTGCGGGCGACACGGCGATGTGGGTTTCCGAACGAGCCATCCAGGTTCTCGGCGGTTACGGCTACACGAAGGAATTCCCCGTCGAGCGCTTTTTCCGAGATGCGAAAATCACCCAAATCTACGAGGGCACGCAAGAAGTTCAGCGCATCGTCATCGCTCGAGCCTTGAAGTGATCAGCGTTCAAGGCACACCAATCGCCGAAGGGCGACCGACCAAGCGAAGGGTTGGACAACAGCGTTGCAAACCTCGCCTTTTGCAAACGCCCGGCCCTCTTCTTGAACGGTCATCAATTCGAACACCGTCCCGTCGTGACCCGTGCACGTGAGCGTTGTGCCGTTCTTGTAGGGCCCTTCCCCGAGCAACGTTCGCGCCGTGGAAAGAACCGTGAACTGAAGGTCGTGCGAGCCGCAAGAGGCGATGTAGGCTTGCGTTTCACTGCGCAAACGCATGGCGGCAAGCGATTCATTGACCTCGGAAAACGAACGCGACGAGGGCAATACGGGTTCAGTCGCTTCGACGCTTTCCGTTTCGGAAGTGGCTTCTTCGACCGTAGGTTCGGGGTCAACCGCAGGCGCCTCGGTGATGACAAAGGATCCGGTGTCCAAGCGGACGCCCAGGTGGAGGAGTTCAACGGTGTAATCGGCGGCGTTGTCGCCGTCCAGGAGGAACTCGTCAAAGGTTGGTGAATCCATCATGGCTTGCTGAGTAACGAAGTTCTCACTTTCTCCAAGCGAGGATGTCACTTTCAATTCATACGCTTCGACCGGTTCGTTGAAGGAAGCCGTGATGGTCACGCTTTCTCCGACTTGAATTTCGGGCTTGTCAATCAACAACGAGCCGGTGATGATCACCGGCGCAACAAAGAGCGAATCGGGCACTTCAAGTCCACTCGCAGCGCGGAAGGCCATCCAGTCCGCAATGGGTATGCCCTTCGCCGTATCGGCTTCAACGAACGAAAAGACCACTTCAACCACCCATTCAGGGGGTTTTTCACCGGTCATCTTTCCGAGCAGCGTGGCGAATTCATCCCCCGAAATCATCCCGTTCTTGTCTTCATCAAGGTCTTGCGTGAGCTTGACGGGAGAAACGGCGGATGAATTGAGCCAATTGGTGAAATTGGAGTGGAGCAACTTCGCCATGTTGTTGCTTTCGCTGATGGATGAGATGCGTTGCGAAACGGCATCCACCCGGCGTTCGAATTCTTGTTTCTCAGGCAAAAGAATCTCTGCCATGGTACCCTCCATGAACTTCATCGTCATGAAGATGATGCCTGCGCTCAAGGGAATTCCAATTGCGGTATGATCCC
>Ga0213867_1000223_pt1 | contig 26258 bp, 14 predicted proteins | sample PICome_12_FD_160120 | JGI IMG/M metagenome (GOLD analysis project Ga0213867, IMG submission 160120) | Coastal seawater microbial communities near Pivers Island, North Carolina, United States - PICO540 | ecosystem: Environmental > Aquatic > Marine > Coastal | place: USA: North Carolina... | reverse complement strand
GAGGTGATGTGCAAGGTGTCGGTGCCGTGGGCAATCACGACGCCCCGACAACCGTCGGCGAAGGCTTCGGCGCAAGCGGTGGCGATCAGGTTCCAATGCTGCGGTCGAATGTCGTCGCTGAACATGTTCCCGATTTTGACGGCGTCCAATCGAGCAATGGACGCCAACTCGGGAAGCGCATCCAAAAGTTCGTTCGGCTCAAACCTCGCTTCAACCGCACCGGTGGCGTAGTCCACTTTGGAAGCGATGGTGCCGCCCGTGTGGATGAGGCGAACGCGAGGGAGGTCGCCGCTTGCGGTCACGGTTGCAAGGAGAGGAGCCGTTGTTTCGGCTGCTGCTTCCAACGGTTCCCACGACATCAACGCCTCGTTGGGAAAACTGACGTTGTACCCGTTGTCCAACTTGATGGTGATGTGTTTTGGTGCGGAGGGGGGCAGAACCAAGCCGCTGTGCTCCACCTCGCCGTTGTGGGTGGCGAAGGTGGCTCTTGCACGCTCACCGGCAGGAGGCAAATCGACCATGCTTCGGTGGTGTCCGAGTCGCACCATCAATGAATCGCTTCACTGAGAGAGGTCTTTCACCTTCTCGACCAAGTCCATTCGGCGCAGCCTCCAGATGCCGATGGGCGTCATCGCGACGGCGATGACGACTACGCCCGCCATGAGCTGGTACGCAACGCTCGGGACGATGACGATGGCGACGTAAAACTGCCAGGACGAGAACGATGCTGCCAATCCCACCGCACCCCCGTACGCAAAGGCGACCCCGACGAGTCCGCCGATGATGCCGATGAGCAGGCTCTCGAAAAGAAGCATCAAACCGAGGCTTTTCGTTGAGGCGCCGAGGACCCGCAAGGTGGCGAGTTCAACGTCCCGCTCAGCCACGTTCATGATCATCGTGTTGAACATCACGGCGATGGTGAACATCAGTCCAAGATACATCATGGCTTGGAAAATTTGGGTTTGCTGGTCGATGAGGCTCTTCATGCCATCGATAATCGCTTGCCGTTCGACCACCCCCATGGAGATTTCAGCGAGGGATGCATCCACCTCGACACCCTCGGGGAGGGCGAGGTACATCGACGTGGCATTCACGCCCAAGGCTTGACCAAGGTCTTCCCTCAAGAAATACATTGTGCGAGCCAATTCACCGCGGGTAACACCAACGACGCTGACGTCGTGTTCTGCTCCGTTCAAGAGGACGCTGTGTTCTTCGCCGATGCTCCATCCGAGGAACGTCATGGCGCCCTCGTCCAACATGACCTGAACGACACCGTTTTGCGGTTGCGGTTGTTCGCCTTCAATGACGTTGACGCTTCGCATCCCCGTCTCGTAGGAGTCAAAGCCGACCAGCGTAAACACGCGTTCCAAACCGTCTGCGTCCTCCACCGAACCCAAAGGCATCTCGATCAACGGCTCGTAGGATGCGCCTCGTGCCTCGGCCCAAGCGATGACATCCGCATCGCCGCCTTCGGTGATGTAGACCTGGGCGTCCCACGATTGTTGGTCCTCCAGTCCTCCGACGATGGTGTCTTGCAGACCTGCTGACATCATTTGAACCGAACCAAAGAGCATCAACGAGATGCCGACGGCGAGGAAGGTCATCATCAAACGGACCGGTTTTCGCACGCTTGACCGAATGGACAAACCCAACGTCGTCGGCATCCATGAGGTGAGGCGTCGCAGCAGGTTTGAACCGACTCGCATCTGGTTTTGCCCGCTCAAGACTTCAAGGGGATCAAGTCGGCTCGATTTCCATGCAGGAAAAGCCCCGGAGAGGAAGACCACCAACATCGTTGGGACCATGATGCTGGTGTACAAAGAAAGCGGGACCTCTCGTTCCGTGATGGGAAGGCCGACGATGCCCTCGTAGAAATCCAACATGCCGTTGACGCCCCACGGCCCAACCAAGGCTCCCAAGCCGCACCCAACGGCCCCGATGACAAGCGGAGCGATGAGGTAGCCCGTCATCAGCGAGACTCGATTGACGCCGAGGGTCCGAAGCACGGCAATTTCCTTGGCTTGGCTTTGAACCAAACGCTGGAGACTGAGCACGATGGTGATCGAGGCGATGGCTGCGATCATGACCGTGAAGGGAACGCTGGACCGCTTGGCGCTCTCGAGGTCTTGGCGCATGATTTCAACCGGCTCGTTTTGACCCCTGTCTCGGAGGCGACCGTCCAACGCAGCGACCTCCATGGCGTCGATGACGAGCGATTTCACCTCGTCGATTTCATCGCCTTCGTACGCTTCGGTGTCGGGCAAATCAAAGGCAGGTGAACCCTCCACATCCAGGAGAAGGGTGTTGGCGCTGCCCAACGAGGAATTGGTCAAACGGGCCATGCCGCTGTCGGAAACGTAGCCGACGACGTACTGGCCCGCTTCAGGCGGGAAAAGCGAACCCTCGGGCGCCATGAACACGTGGAGCGGATGGTAGCCAATGCCCACGATGGTGAACTCAAGCGATGCACTGCCCGCACTGATGGTGACCGTATCGTCAAGTGACAGGTCCAGCGCCTCAACGACATGGGCGTCGATCACGATTTCATCGGCGCTCGAGGCCACCCGTCCCTCTGCATGGCCGTCCGGCATCCACACCCGGTCGGCGTTCGCATCATCGGCGATGCCGTGCCAGAGGGAGTTGATGATGTGCGTACCGGTCTCGTTCGTGTGGAACATCGTCCCCTGGACGATGGTTCTTCCCTCGCAGGAATCGAGGGCAGCGATGTCGCTCATCCACGAGGATTCCAAGGCGTTGCAGAAGGTCGTGACCTGCTCGGGTGACCACGTGGCGCTCCTGTTGTCGATCCAAAGGTCGGCGAGGTTGGCGCCTCGCTCGTCATCGGCTTGAAGCGTCTCGTACATCCCCTCAACGTTGTGCGAATACCCGCCGAAGGTGATGCCAGCAAAGACGCCGACAGAGACCATGAGGACGACGGCCAACAAGCGGATTTTCGTCCGCCACAGGCTGCGAGCCAAGCGTTTGTTGAGGAGCGATGACATGGTTTACCTCATGCTTCTTCGTCACTGGCAATCTGTTTGTCAGAAACGATTTTTCCGCTGTCGATACGAATTACACGGGTCGCATAGTTCACCAAGCCTTCGTCGTGGGTGACGAAGACGGACGTGATGTTTTCCTGCTTGCACGCACTGACCAAGGCTTCCATGACTTTGTTGGAGGTTTCCGTGTCGAGGTTGCCGGTCAGTTCATCGCCAAGAAGGAGCGTTGGCCGCTTGGCGATGCTCCGGGCGATGGCGACACGCTGTTGTTGGCCACCGCTGATTTCTCCGGGGAATCGGTTGACTTCTGCATCCAATCCGACCAGTCCAAGCAGCTCTTTGGCCCGGGCTGGGTCTTTCTTCCCCGCCAATTCTTGAATCAACAGGATGTTTTCGAGGACCGTCAGGTCTTGAAGCAGGTTGAAAAATTGGAAAACATAGCCAATGTTGTCCCGGCGAAACGAGGTCATTTTTTCCGAATGGTTACGTGGGACGTCCTTTCCCAGAAAGGTGTACGCACCTCCCGTGGGGCTGTCAAGAGCGGAGAGGCAATTGAGCAGGGTCGTCTTGCCGGACCCCGAAGGACCGAGCAGAACAACCCGTTCACCCTCGTGGATTTCAAAACTCACGCCGTCAAGTGCTTTGACCACCCCAGCAGGGGTTTCGTAATGCCGTTGCAGGTTGTCCATTCGTAACAAGGCGTCTGACATGTCCCTCAAAGCGTGCCAGTCAGCCCGGTTTTTTGATTGTTCACCTTGGATGCACGGATCGTCTCGCTTGGGTCAGATGGTGCCGGGAGCGGGGCTCGAACCCGCGACCTTCGGATGTCTCAGACACCACAAGGGGCTTGCACGTCATACGATCGCCTTGGAGGCTGCCCTATGAGTCCGACGCGCTACCAACTACGCCACCCCGGCCTAACCCTGCGTGAGCCCTTCCCTCTTTGAAGAAATCGGCATCGTTTGGTGGTCATGAAGCGCTTCTTTTTCCGGTTTTGACCACCGATGTGTTCTAACACTTGCTCGGCTCCGGATTGGGTATGGTGGACCTCAAGACGGCCATGGCGGCGGCGCAAGCCGAACGCAGAAAACGTGATGGGGCCAAGAGCGACGAGAAGAAAAAGCGCCGTTCTGGAGCGGATTTGGGCATTGAACCCTTTGACCCGGTCAAGTATGCTCGCAAAGAGAAAGCCGATACTGCCTCCATGTGGTTGGTGATCTTCTACGCTTTCGTGGTCACGATGCTGATGCGTTTTGTTTTGATGCCGTCCACCACGCTTGACAAAACGGATGTGCTGTACCTGCTTCCCCTCACGATGATGATCCTGATTCCTCAACTGCATCGCATCGTGATGCCTGAACGCTTCAAAGAACACTACACGAAAGGAACCTGGTTCCGTGCCTTCTTCCTTTACACGTTCACGTTCCTGTCGCTCTCCTTTTTGGTCGTCAATCCGCCCTTTGGCGACATCGTCGCCCCTCAACTCGCCCAAGACTGGGGCATTGCCGTGATGGACGACAACGGGAACTTCACCTATGCCGATGAGGTGAAAGGTGGGGTTGAATGGACGCTTGAGGAAGGCGAGTACCTCCCCGGTTCTGCTTGGTTGCTCTTCGGTTTGGCCGATAACGTGGATGAAACCGGAGCCAACGTCAGCATCGTCCACAACTTCCTTGGGATTGAAACATCGTTTGACAGCAACGCAACGTTCTGGTCAACCTACGGTGACGAGGTTGGCACATGGAAAACGGCGAACAACAAGTCCGCTCCAATCTTCTTGCCCCACAAGGAACTCGACCAAGCGTTTGCCATCGATTTGGGCGATGGTCTCGCCATCGGCACGCACGAAATTGAAGTGACGATCACCGAAGAAGGCAATCCATGGGTGAACACCCGCACCTACAACTGGACCTTCACCGTGAATCCACCGACATCCTCAACCGAGTAAATCGCTGTAGGTCGTGACCAACTCGTTCAGCAAGCGGTCGATGCGGCGACGGTCGTGCCACTCAGCAGCCACTTCGTGCATCGTTCGCTGGCGTTTTGCTCGTATGAACGGGGCCGCCAACGTCCAGCACAACGCGTTCTCGAGCATCGTTTTCCATCCCATCATGATTCATTTCAAACGCTTCCGGATAAGGAGGGTTTTCTTGAGGCTGGAAGTTAAAGTGAAAGTGAATCTCACTTGAGCAACGTAACGATTTGAGCGGTGAGTGCATCCAATTGAATCTGCTCCCCGCCGCCTTCCACAAGCCGATAATCAATTTCAGCCATCCATTCCGTCAGCGAGAGTTTTGCCGCCTCGTCAAGGAAATCGGCGCTGTACAATTCTCGGTGCAATTGGTTCACAAAGTCGGTACCGGCCAAGCCAAACTGGTCCAGCAATTCCCTCAAGCGACGGCGTGCGACGTGAAAACCGTCGTCTCGGCAAGCCATCAAGTACTGATGGAGCGCCTCAGGAGGCGCAGTTGCTGAGGTTTCGTACACGAGATCCCGGGAAACGGTCGTGTTCAACGCCGCTGCGACTTGAAGGGCCGTCAGCGCTTTGCGCAGGTCACCTTGTGAAATTCTCGTCAACGCCTCCACCGCACCGTCTTCGAGCGTCAAGTTCTCCAGACCTGCGACGTGGACGACCTGAGCGGCCACATCGGCGTCAGCCAGCGGCCGAAACCGGAAAACGGCGCAACGCGACTGGATGGGCTCGATGATTTTGGAGGAGTAGTTGCACGAGAGAATGAAACGACAGGTCTCAGCGTATTGTTCCATGATTCGACGAAGGGCGCCTTGAGCGTCGTTGGTCAAGGCGTCGGCCTCATCGAGGAAGATGATTTTGAACGCAGCACCGCCATAGGGTTGAGTGCGTGCAAATTGCTTGACTTTGCTGCGTACGCTCTCCAGTTTTCGCTCGTCAGAGGCGTTCATTTCGAGCAAGTTTTGTCGGAACTCGGGTCCAAAGATGTCCTTGGTCAGCGCCATGGCGGCGGTGGTTTTTCCGGTACCGGGTGGGCCGGCGAAGAGCAGATGGGGGAAATTTTTGTGACCGGCATAGGTGCCCAATCGCTGCACGACCGCAGCCTGGCCCCTGATTTGAGCAACCGACTGCGGTCGGTGTTTTTCGACCCAAAGTTCGCTCATGCTCTCGGCTCTCGTTGACGAGCCTCCTTCAACATTCGCATGGATTTTGTCGCCGTTTTTTGACGAAAAAAATCGTTGCGCCGCTTGAATATCAATTTCACCAAAGGGAAAAGTCCCTATAATGGGGAGTGGTGTAAGGGATGAGTCCCATGCGTAGCCTGCGTAACCATCGTCCGCGAACCTCTGCACTTTTGCTCGTTTTGATGTTCTTATTTGCCGACCTCGCCCTCCCGCACACGATGGATGGCTGGTCCGAACTTGAGGACGAAACCACGGTGTCTCGGGTGGTATCCACCCATGGCGTGGTCGCCGATACGTACATCACGGCCGGTGACCCCACAACGACCCACAACACCTCGACCACCGGGATTTTGGCTGAGGGGCTGTTGACCGAATCCAGGTTATTGTTGCGGTTCCCGATGAACTACACCTCCAGCGACACCATCCATGAGGCCAGCATTGACCTCCAATGCAACACGACGGCGAGCGGCAGCACGCGCATGGTCGCGTATGTGGCTTCCATGGACCGTCTGTGGAACGGTTCCTACGCCACGTGGGGCGTGTACGAGAACAACATGCTCTGGGACAGCATGGGGGCCGACGGTGCTGCTGACCGAGGCGTGTGGGAGCCGCCTGCGAACTTGACCGGCAACGGCACCCTTTCCCTCAACGTGACCTCGCTCGCCCAATCCGCCGCTCGCTCAAACAGCGCCAATCTTTCGGTGATCGTCGCCTCGGTCGGTGCGAGTTATACCTGTGCCATGTCGGAAGCGTCGGTCACCTCAAGCCGCCCTCAACTCATTCTTGACACGTCCACCGGTGCAGCGAGCTCGGGTGCAACCGTGGTCCCCGATTTGCCCATCGACGACGGCATGCCTTGGATGGAAAGCGATTTCCTGCTCACGCCCGTCACAACGCCCACGCTGAGTTACGCCTCAAACTCCGGTCAAGACGTCGAAATGCAACTCAGCAACGATGCCGATTGGCTTTCCTCCAGCGACGACGACTGGCACTTTTCCACCCTTTGGTCCTCCTTCAGCACCTCGGGAACCACGGGTTCGTACACCCTCCCCTCCTCCCTTGCCTTGACCAACGGAACCACCATGCACATGCGTGTCCGTGCGGTTGACGCCAACGACCAGTGGGGCGACTGGGAAGAAACGAGTTTCCTCCTTCCCGCCCTCGATGTCGTGGACAACGGTGACGGCACCGCCACCCTGACCATCGCACCGGACGACACGGGACTCGAAGAGGACTTTTTCCAAGACGCCACCGTGAGCGAAATCAGCAAAACCATCACCTACGGTGATGACGTGACCACCGAAACCGGCATGACGTCGAGCAAGGAACGACTCATCCACCTGCGAGCCTCGCTGAACCAGCTCGGCCTTCACGACAACCTCACCATCGTCGACGCAGAATTGTCCATGGTCCGTTCCTCCTACAGCGGCAACCCGGTGATTTCCCTCCACGGCATGGAAGAGTCCGGGATTTGGGTTGAAAACGAAATGACCTGGAACACCATGGCCACCAACGGCGTGCAGTGGTACGACGGTGGTCGCTCCAACGGTACCGCAGCGTTTGCCTTGGCCGAAGGCAACCAGAGCAGCGACACCTTCACCTTCGACCTGAACCATGCGGTGCAAAATTACCTCGACGCTGGTGACGAAGCGCCTCTTGACATGCTCATGGCGGTGCGAGGCAAGTTCGAGTCTTACACCACCGGCGAGAACATCGTGTTTCACTCGGCCGAAGCCGCATCGTCGAGTAACCAACCCTCGTTCTCGCTCACCTACGAGTGGGGCAGCGGAACACCGCCCGCCTCCGTGACCTTGACCGACCCTGCAGAGGGGTTGGCCATCTGGAACAAAACAGGGCACAACCTTTCTGGAAACACCCAGCCCTCGTTGAACTGGACTGCACCCACCTCGGGCGATGACGTGTTGTTTGAACTCGCCACCGACGAGGATTTCCGCCTCCGCGAAATGCACGTTGACACCCGTGTTGACAACGATTTCGCCCCCGGCGACGGTATTCTCAACATGACCGGCGCCAACACCCTCGAGGTTGGAAACATGTATTTCTGGCGAATGGCGACGGTGGACAGCGACGGTCACTACGGAGCGTGGGAATCCTCGAGTTTCTTCATCTCGCAACTGGAGAGCGTGCACCTTGGCAACGACCGTTACGAGTTCCGACTTCGTCACGGCAACGGTTCATTGGACAATCAATACCCCTCTTGCATGGACACCTACGTCGACAGTGCGGCCGTGAACGACAATTTCGACGGCGACTCTGAGATGACGATCGATTACAGCACGCTGGGGACCGAGATCACCGCACTCATGGGGTGCAACCTCGTCTCCAACCTCCTTCCGGACGGCTACGCCGTGGAGTCCGCTCATCTCAAATTCACCCTCACCTCGACCACGTTGGGCAGCCCCACCATCGGTATTTGGGAAAGCAGGCAAAACAACTGGTCGGCCGAGGACGCCACCTGGTCGAGTTACGACGGAGCCAATGCTTGGGACACCGCCGGTGCAAAGGGCGTTGAGCGCGGTTCGTTGCTCGACAGCGTCAACGTCGGCAGTTCCTACAACGAAGGCGATTCCGTGGAATGGAACGTGACGTTGGCGGTGCAAAACGCCATGCGGGAAGAGCGCCGGGTTGATTTCATCGCCGGCATGCTCGGCGTCGGTTCCGGCGCCTCCCGAACAGCGTATTTCAGCACGGCAGAGGATTCGGCCGCTAACCGCCCTCAACTTTCGTTCGTTTACGTCCCCGGTTCGGACGCCGTGCCGAGCAATCCGGTCCTTACAGCGCCGTTGAACGGCTCGTGGTCAATCGGTAGTGGGGTCGACCTTTCCCCCATCACGCAACCCGTTTTGAGTTGGAACTTTAGCGGTACGATGTCGTTAGCAGGGTACCTTGTCCAATTGGACACCCAATCCGATTTTGCTTCGACCAATGGGGACACGTTCGCCTCGTGGAACGACGCAGGCTTTGACGTCACCAACGGCACGTTCACCGTTTCCTCCGCTCTCGATGTCGGTGAAACGTGGTATTGGCGGGTCCGAGCCGTGAGCAGCACCAACCAGATTGGAAACTGGTCCAACGTCTTCCACTTCCAAGTTCCCGACCTCGACACCACCGTCTACAACAGCACCAAGGCCTCGGTTGTCCTCGAGCATCACGGCGCTTTGCCGGCGCTCAACCTGCCGCATTTCACCGACACGTACGTGATCGAAAACGGAAGCGGTGCAGACAACACCCACGAAAACTCGACGACGCTCCTCGTGGGCGAGACCTCGTCTGGATACCAAGCAGCCTCGCTGATTCGAATCCCCTTGAGCCAAGTTCCCCAACCCTCCGGTGCACGGGTGACCGACGCTCAACTCTCCCTGTTCGCTGAATACGGTTCGGTCGAGGGTGAACCCATCGCCGTCCGTCCAGTGTTCCAAAATTGGACCACTTCGGCAAACGCCACCACCTACGACGGCGTGAACAACTGGTCCCAACGAGGAGGCCGTGCCATCGGTGTTGACGTGGGTGCGTACTCGGATTTGGTGGACAGCGTCAGCGATGACTGGATGACTTTTGACGTCACCGAGGCGGTCCAAGCCGCTCTGGCCGGCGGACAGAACCATGTTTCCCTGATGCTTTACGCCTCCAGCCAAACCACCGATTTGGTCTCCTTCACCTCAACGGAAGGCAGCGCAAGCGAGCGACCTTACCTCGAATTGACATGGGAAGACGGGGTTGTCGCCACGCCAACCGTGAGCGGAACAAACGCCGCTCCAGCCCCTTCGGCGATTGTGTGGGATACCACGACGCATGCGGTCAAAGCCGACCGAACGCCCACGTTCACGTGGACCTACAGCGGTTCAACCGCTGCAACCGATTGGCGTGTCTTCTTGCTCGAGGACGCCAACAACGACATGGCGGGCCTGATCACGTACGATTCCCGGCTCACGCCTCAGAATTTTGACATCCAAAACTTGAGCTTCACCCCCGCCACGGCGCTGAACGATTCAAACGAGATTCGCTGGATGGTTCAGCCCGTCAACAACGGCATGCTTGGCCCTCGTTCAACACCGACGAGTTTCTACTTGCCCAACGACATGAGCGACGAGGTGGACGGGAACACCGCCTACGTTGTCGTTCAGGAAGGGGCGTTCATTCCGAGCCTTTCGTACCCTGCGGTGACGCAAGACACCAACCTCGACAGCGGCAACACCAACTCGAACTACGGAAGCGACGCTTCGCTCTACGTTGGACGAAGCCGGCTCTCGACCAGCAACGCTGCCCTCCGCTCGACCGCCCTCATTGAAATCGATTTGACCAATCTCCCGCTTCCGGGCACCTATGAGGTGACCGACGCCGTCTTGGACCTCAACGCCATCGCTGTGTCGCAAGACACCCTGATATCCGTCTCGGCCATGGGCTCGGCTTGGTCCGAATCCTCCACCTGGTCGTACCCCTCGGGGAACAACTCCTCGTGGCTCGGCACCGGTGCCTACCATTCGGCCGATGCCGACGCACCGTTCAACGCAGCCCAGTGGGTCAACGCAACGGGGACGGTGAGTTTCAACGTCACTGCCCTGCTTCAACAGGCCCTTGCAAGCGGGCAGACGGGCCTCAACGTGATTCTCCAACCCGAGGACTTCAACGGAGGCGTTGCAGGTCGCGTTCAATTCTCGAGCAGTGAAGCGAGCAACCTTGCCGTCCGGCCAAAACTCAACATCACCTACGACACCACGAACCCTTGGACGGCAACCTCTCCCAACAACCTCAATCCGCTTGATGGAGCCACGCTCTGGGACACCGCTCAACCCCGGCCGTCCGGTCAGAACACGACCGATTTCAACTGGTCTGCTGGCTACAGCAACCAAACGCAATGGGTCATGTGCGCAGCGAGCGATGCCCGTATGGTGGGGGATTTGAACTGCTACGCCTCGGAACAAATGGCGAACGGCGACTACACCGACTTCACCTTCGATCCGACCAACTTGACGGTGACGAACGACAACATGGACAAGGGCGATGAATGGGTACACTGGCGCGTGCGCGCTGACCAGAACGACCGCATCGGGGAATGGTCCGCCATCCACAAGTTCCGAAACCCGCTGGACCAAGGCTCCGACGACGGCAACGGCAACCACACCCTCAACCTTTCACGTGGCTCCATCTTCGAAGAGACCGGCTTGCTTCCTTTGGTGCCTGACGTTGAACTTGATTCAAACTCCACCGTCAACAAAGGCGCCTCATCAACCATGGTCCTCGGTCGAAACGCACTGGGTACCGGTGAAAGCCGAATTTTGATGGAGTTTGATTTGACCAGTATTCCGTGGCCCACGGCTATTACGCCCACGCAGATGATGCTCCGTATGTATCAGACCAGCGTCGGTGGAACCGCTTCAACGACCATCGGCGTCTACCCGTGTGCTTCCTTTGCCCAGTCTTCCGTGGTGTGGTCCAACGCTCCGTCGTGTTCGACCAGCGAAATCACGCGATCAACCCTGACGCTCTCTTCCCCCGTGGGTTGGATGGAGTGGGATTTGACCAGTCTTGCTCAAGACAATTTGGCCAACGGAAACACCACCATGACGTTCATGCTGAAGCAGATCGGAACAAGCGGTTCCTCCCACACCTTCTATTCGTCGGAGTTCACCAACGCAAGTTTCCACCCCCACATCGTCTTTGATTACGTCGACAACGTCAACGGAATTGTCCCACCGGCTCAACCGGTGCTGACTTCCCCAAGCGATGGCGAGGTCCTGTACCAAGAGGACGGTGGGCTGCTCGTTTCGTCGACCCAACCGGTCTTGAGTTGGACGCCCGTGAGCGGGGCCACCGGTTACATCGTCACGATCTCAAACGAAACCGGGGTCTTCAAGTTCAAATCTTGGGAAGATTCTGAAATCACCAACACGTCGTTCCGGTTCGCCAACGATTTGACCGCAGGGCAGATGTTCACGTGGTGGGTTCAAGGCGTGAATCAAACGATTCCAGGTCCTTCTTCCGCTCGATGGAGCTTTGCCGTCGGTTCGCCGGACCATGTCAACAACAACGACTACACCTTCACCTACACGATGCAGACCGGCAACGAAATTCCGGCCTTCGGTCACACCAACATCCAGGACACGACACTCGTCTCCGAGTACCCCGACACCAACTTCGTTGGCGACGGGACCATGGCTGTCGGAACCTTCTGTGGCACCTTGTACGCCGATGAATGCCGGCTCACCGTGGGCCTTGATGCATCGCAGATTCCGTTCCCCATCTATCAGAACGTGCATTCCGCATCGCTCGGGTTGTACATCGACGATTGGACGTCTGCTCAGGGGGCCACATCGGTTTCCTTCAGCGTCCACCCGCTGCTGAATGCGGGCTGGTCGCAGACCTCGGCCACGTGGAACGGAAGCACCGGCGGAGCAACCTGGGGCGCACCCGGCATGCAGGCCGGTGTGGATTACGGCGATGCCGTTTCCACCTCCGTTGTCAACGTCGACACCGAAGGCTGGCTTTGGTTTGACATCAGCACGGCGGGCATGACCATCACGAGCCAACAGGCATGGGTCATCATCGGTACCGCAAACAACGGCTTTGCACACGCTAGTTTCTACTCAAGCGATGCCGTCCAGTCCTCGTTCCGCCCGAAAATCTTGTTCAACACCACCAACATCACGACCATGGACATCACGCCAACGGGAGCCGTAACGACCAACGCCGACACCACCGTGAATTTCAACGCCATCGCTTACGACCATCAATCCATGGTCCAGAGCCCACCGGTGGAATGGCGCGTTGATGTCGGCAACATCGGAACGAACGGTCTCTACACGCCGAGCACGGTTGGTGTTCACACCGTCTCGGCATGCTTCGGACTTGTTTGCGGCACGCAGAGCATCACCGTGACGGCAGGCGCGCCAACCGAGTTGTTGGTGACGCCGCTTTCGGCGACCATCACCGCTGACGAAACCCTCACCATCACGGCCTCCATGGTCGACCAGCACGGCAATCCGGTCCCGGGTGAACCCATCTCGTTCACGCCTTCCAACGGAAGCATGAGCCCGGTGATGGAGAACCTCTTCGAACCCTATGCGGTCGGTGTCCACACCGTTCGAGTGCAACACGACGTCACCTCCGGCGAATTTGTGGACGTATCGGTCACCGTCACGGAGGGTGCCGCCTCCTACTTCGTGCTCAGCGGCTGTGAGGGAACCGTCCCCGCAGGTGTGTGGTGTGACATCACGATCGACCTTTACGATCAATTCGGCAACCCCTTGTCGATCGAAGACGCTGGTACGTTGACGTGGACGACCACGAACGGAAACTATTCTGAAATCAACGAGCAATATTTCCCTGACCACATCGGTCAATGGTGGCTGAACCTCACCTCCGCATCCGGCGCATCGGATTCGCTGATGATCACGGTCGGTCACGGGGCTATCGACCATTTGGAACTCAACGTCTCGGCCTTGAGCATCACCGCCGATGACCGAGTCTACATCAACACCACCCGTGTTGACGTTCGAGGGAATCGCCTCCCTGTGGTTCTCCCATCGGACAACTGGACCAAGATCGCCGACGGTCAATTGACCGCGGGGGCCCCTGCCATTTGGGACCCCGTCGGCCAAGGTGCAAAGATCATCGAGGCTCGTTACGAGACGACGCTCGCCTCGGTCACCATTACGGTTGACTTTGGGGCGATTCAAACACTTCGAATTGAGGTTGACGATGAGGAATCCACCTGGCAGAACTTCGACCTGACGGCCGATGAAACCCTCGAAGCCGAAGTCTTCGCGATTGATAGCAAAGGAAACCAATGGGTCATTGTTGCCAACTGGAGCCTTGACCATCCGAGTATGGGCGACTCGTCGGCCTTCCTTGAGGTGCTGTCCGGCGATGCGACAACGTTCACGCCGTATTTTGCAAGCGAGGAAGCGTATGTCCTTACGGCTTCGTACGACGACGGAACCACCGTCCATGCTGTTTCCATCAACATGACCGTTGACCACGGATTCCTTCACACCGTCACCATCCGCGGAACGGCCAACAACCCGGATGCGAGCACGGGCGCCGTCATCGAGATGACCTCGGATTATCTCGTGGATTTCGACGCCGACCTCTACGATGCTGACAACAATCGCATCGATGCTGAAACCCTGACGTGGCTTGAGGTGGACCTCTCAAGCGGTGCTGTCCGCGACATCACGACCGACCTGCTGCTCAACGACATGCGCTGGGAGGCCACCACCGTTGGTGAGTGGTCCATCGAGGCGTACAGCATCAGTGGTACCGGATTCAACATCTCGGACAGCATCTCCATCAAGGTTCTTCACGGTGTAGCCGTTACGGTTTCGGCAGACGCCTCGCTGACGAACCCAACAGCGGGCGACCGAGTGAACATCCAGGTGACGGGTACCGACGCCGATGGAAACACCTTCGCGCAGAACGTGGAGTGGACCGAAGAAGGTGGTCCGGTTGCAACCTTGGAAATCAACACAACCACCGACGGTCGCTACCACTACACCGCTGAGGTTGCGGGCCTGCACACGCTGACCTACACCGCCGGTGGTGCTACCTCTACGCTCGAAATCACCGTTGAGGCTCAGATGCTCGTTGCCCGCCTTGAGGTCAATTTGAGCACGGATACGGTCGACCAATTGGGAAGCCTTGACGTGAAGATTCGAGCCTTCGACGCCTACGAAAACGAAATCGACGTTCCGGGAAGCATCAAGGTTGACGCCACCGGTCGGGCCACCGTGACGATGATCGCCTCCAACGACTGGACCATCAAGACCCTCGACGACGGGCCCCAAACCATCACCATCAGCGTGGGTGCGGTTCGTGTCAACGAGGAAATCAACGTCGTGGGCAACCTGAACGGCTTCTTCGAAGCGGGCGGCACGTTGTATTACGTCGGTGCGGGTTTGTTGGCGCTCGTCGCCATCGTCTTGCTCGTGCTTGGCGTGATGTTCTTGCGCTCAGGGGTCGACGATGACTGGGACGATGACGATGAAGACGACGATGATGATGCGCCCTCCGGCCCGAGTGGTCCAGCCCCTGGTCCAAAGGGCCCTGCTTCAGGACCGAGCGGTCCTGCACCCGGTCCGAGCGGCCCTGCCCCCGGTCCAACCGGTCCTGCCCCCGGTCCATCCGGCCCACCTGCCGAAGAGGCTGCTCCTGAGGAGGAAGCCGCTGGAGAAGTGGAGCAGGAGACGACCGTGGACGAAGACGGCACGGAATGGTACGAGGACGAAGCCGGCGTTTGGTGGTACCGCAACGCCGGTGAAGAGGCATGGCACGAATATCACGACGAGTAACCGAGGTGACGGCGTGTCCAAAGCAAGCATGGCCTTCGCTTTGACCGCCATCACGGTTCTTTGTTTGGTGTTGCCCGCATCGACGGTCGTGTTGCCCGAACCTGCTCAGGTCCATCGCACTGGAACCCCTGACCGTGTTGCTATCGATGCTCCACCCGCCTCCATCTCCGCCGATGAGGTTGCAAGTTTCGATGCCATCATCTACGACGCCGTGAACAACCCGGTTGAAGGGGAGATCACCTGGTCTTCAACCAACGGAACCATCACCGAAGACGGCGTCTTTTTCCCCTGGTCCTCGGGCTTGATCGAGATCACGGCCGAACACAACGGCTTGCAAGCGAGTTACAACCTCACCGTTACGCCCGGCGTGGCGATTGGTGTTGAGGTCACCTCGCTCGTACTTGGTGTGCTCGAGGCCAACACGCTTCAAGCGGAGGTCACCGACGGGCGCGGGAACATCATCGACGACGATTCCGGATTGGTTTGGGACATCGATGGCGATTATGTCGGTCACGGCTCACCAACTTGGGTTCCCGAAGAAACGGGGAACTACACCGTTCGAGTTCGCCTTAACCAACTCCAAGATGAAACCGAACTGACGGTTCGTGCCGGGCAACCTCACGCCTTTGTGTTTGAGGAGCACCTTCAGGTAAGGGCTGGCTCGTGGACGACCATCGTTCCCCGTTTGGTTGACATCAACGGATACGAGATGCCCCTCTTCGAAGCAGGCCCCATCGCCTGGTACGCCGAAAACGGTTCGTTCAACGCCGCCGGTGCCTACAACGCCATCAACACGGGACAGTGGATGATCTCGGCGACTGCAGGCAACATCACGGGAAGCACCACGCTCTCGGTCATCCCCGGAGATGCGGTTGCCTCGGAACTGATGTTTGCCGAAACCGTTGACTCGTACCTTGCTGGAGAATCCTACGAACTCGTTTTTGAGCGGAGGGATGCCAACGGGTACATCGGATTTGTTTCACCCTCCATCGCCTCGCTCTCGGCATCTTCGGGTGGCCTATCGGTTGACGATGACGCACGTGTGTTCTGGAACCCCTCCACGGTCGGCCCGGTCACCCTTTCTGGAACCGACGGCACGGTGGTCTCCTCGCTGAACGTGAACGTTGAACACGGTCGAGCCGTGGATTTGCGGTTCAAAATCACCCCTTCTCAGCCGTCCGCAGGCGACCAAGTCGTGGTTGAGTTGCTCGGCGAGGACGTCAAAGGAAACCGTTGGGTGGTGGAAGGCAACATCAACATGACCATGGGTGACGAGACCGAAGTCACCTCAACCGATTCGTACGCATTGGTTCAGGCGACCAGCATGCGCTCGTGGCGATTCGATGGGAGTTGGTTTGACAACACCACGGGCGTCATGTTTGTCGCCGACGGCGAGTTTGATGTTCGGGCTGGGCGTTTGGCGTTTATCACGCTGGAAGGGGAAGGGGCCCGGGTTCCTGCAGACGGTGAACTGGATTTGAATCCCCAATTCTTTGATGCGTACGGCAACGAGCTCAACGACATCGCCTTGAATTGGTCCATTGACGGTGAAGACATCACGCTTGAGATGTTGCTCAACGACGGGCGCTGGGTAGCGACCTCGCTTGGCGGACATGAATTGCGCGTCAATGCAGACGGGGTCTTCGCCACCGTTCGTCTTACGGTCGTGGCGGGTCAAGCCCATGCGCTTCAAACCGATGTTGGCGAAGAGGGCTTGGTGGTGTCCGCTGGAGAGCCGCACGATATTTTCATCCAAGTTGTTGACGTAAACGGGAACGTCGGTCCGTCGTCAAACGTGGTCACGGACTTCAACACCTCGCTCGGGATTTTGGAAGCCTCGCCGACAGGAATCGGGTTCTGGCAGTTCACGGGGAAGCAAGTCGGCACCTATGACCTCGTCCTCGCAGAGTCGGGCGCTGAACACGTCGTGCCCCTCACCGTGGAAGCCGGTTCACCGGTTCGCATTCAAGCCAGCATGAGTCGCCAAGGCCTTGCCGAAGGTGATGTGGTTCTCATCAATGCGTTCGGCACCGACGCGTACGGCAACACCCTGACCATTCCTCGGACCAACACCAGCGTCACATGCACGGCCGGCGATGTCGGTTTTGTGACCAACGGGACGTGGGAAGTTGATCTTGAGAACGGCGGTACCGACCGCTCATGCACCGTTCGCTGGAACGGCCTGCTCGCCCAGACGTTCTTTGACGTGGACGAGGTCCTCTTGGGCGGAGCGGTCGGTTCGACCAACACCGCCATGGCCATGGCCGCGTTGTTGTTGGCCTTGCTCCTCGCCGTACTGGTCGTCCTGGCACGAAAAGCCTCAGAAGTCGAGAAGGATGCTTGGGTCGAGGACGTCTTCGACGAGGAGGTTGATGACGATGAAGAGGGCGAGGACACCATCGGTTCACCTCTTCCCTCGGACGATACGCCGCTTCACGAGCGTCACGGCTTGACCGAGGCTTCCATCAAGGAACTGGCCAAAGCGGCCAGTAACATTGGCGTCATGCAGGCGACTCCCTCCACCGTTCAAGGCCAGACGGGGTGGTACGTGGATGTCTCCGAAGAACTCCAGTATTGGGAAGTCACTCCGGATGGCGAATGGATTCGCCACGAGTAAGACTACTCCTCTTCAAGCGACTCGTAACTCTTGAAGAACTCATCAATGTCGATGACACCGTCTTCGTTCTCGTCGGCCTTGTGGAAAATGACCCGAGTTTCATCTTTTGAGAACGTGAAACCAAGGGCTTTGAGTGCGTTTTGGAATTCACGAAGGTTGAGGTGGTTTTTGTTGCCGAAATCGGCAGCGTGAAACGCCGCAACCCGACGGTCGTGTTCGGTGGTGCTCGCAACCCCAAACATTTGCCGGAAGGTGGTGAAGGGCGTGTCTTGCTGAACGACGTAGTGCTTCCTTCCGTAGAGCGCGTAGGTGAAGATCCCTGCCACCACGGCCACGGCTCCACCAATGTAGGCCTTTGAGCCCATGAGCGAGATAAGGAACGCCCCCGCAACGATTCCCCAGATGTTGAGGTATGGGTAGAGCGGGCCTTTGTAGGCCGGCTTCCAGTCGTGGACGTGGCTTGTTTGGCGCAAAACGATGACGCAGGAGTTGATCAGCATGAAAATCATGATTTTGAATCCAGATGCGAGTTTAACAACGTCTTTCAGCGGCACGAAAACGATGGCAAGGCCCATGGCCAAGCCCGTGAGAAGAATCGGAATATGGGGGGTTTCGAATCGAGCGTTCACTTCTTCCAAGGGCTGCGGCAGGAGGTTATCCCTGGACATGGCGAACAAAAACCGGGAAGAGGCGAGAATGCCGGCTAGGGCCATGGAGATCATGGTCAAGACCGAGATGATGGCGACAAGAACGCCAAACTCAGAGCCTGCGAGGTGTTCTGCGAACACGGAGATTGGGTTTTCGATGACCTCGCCATCCTTCATCCACCAGCCGTTGGGAAGCACCGCCATCATGGCAAAGGCCAGAGCCGAATAAATCACGGTGGCGATGGCAAGCGACAACAAAATGCCTGCAGGGAGATTCTTTTCCGGGTCTTTGACTTCACCCCCAATCGCCGCCACTTTCGTGACGCCTGCATAGGCGACGAAAACGAACGCTGCGGTCTCTGCAAGGGTCCACATGTCGGTTGAGAAAGCGCCGTCGATGGGAACGGAGGCGTCGAAATCGGCCGAGAAAAGGGCCATAATGCACATGATCGCCAGCAAGGCGGCCGTCACGACCACGATGGGAGTTTGCACCGCTTTGACCTTGGACACGCCGAGAATGTTGACGAACGTGATGAGGACCAAAGCCGACAACGAAAGCGTGTACATGCTAAATTCGAGGTCGAAGTACGCCGTTACCACGGCGAAGTACGCCGAAAAACCGATGAGGGCGAAGGCGGATTTGAGAAGGAACGATGACCAAAGACCCAGTCCACTGATGGTTCCAATCAACGGGCCGTAGGTTCGCTCCAAGTAAACGTACGAGCCCCCGCTTGCCGGCATTCCCGATGAGAGCTCAGCCTTGGAAACCGCTCCCGGGAGCACCACGGACGCAGCGAGCAAAAAGGCCAACCAAATTCCCGGCCCCATGATTTCAGCGGCAAAGGTCGGCGTGACAAAAATACCGGGCAACATGGCAGAGAGCGAGATGATCACGACGCCAGCAAGGCCGATGGTCCTTGCAAACGTTGTTTTGAGTTCCTCACCAGCGGATTTGAGGTCCCCTTTCGCCACGCTCTTGATGATGTTCTCAACGGCCATGCTTTCACCCCGATTTCCGACAAGAGTACCGTTTGATAATGATGCCAAACCTCCGTATCATATTAGCCGTTTGCCTCGGAGTGTCATGATGTCGCCGGAATCCGGCAATCACTCTGGCATGTGAACAATGACCTTCATTTCCACTGCAATCGGTGTGGGCAACGCATCGATGGCAAGGGTGGTTCGGGTGGGGCCCACCTTGCCGAGCGTTTCGGCCCAAACTTCGTTGTATCCTTGGAAATCCCGCTTCATATCAACGAGGAACGTGGTGACGTCAACCACCTGATCCATGCTGGCTCCGGCTTCCTCCACGATGCGCTTGACGTTATCGACGACAGCGTGGGTCTGGGCCTTGATGTCGTAGGGAAGGGGGTCTCCGTTCTCATCGTGAATGGGTCCTCCGGGGATGGCGTTGGTTCCGGGTTGTCGCGGGCCAACGCCCGAGAGAAACAACATGTCCCCGACTCGGCGAGCGTGGGGGTACGCTCCGACGGGTTTGGGGGCAGCGGTGGTGTTCACGGACCCTTTGGCTTCCGTTGGCTCCCACAAATCCGGGCCGTTCGACGATTCGTTGGGAGCGTCAGCGGTTGGTGGGTTTTCGACCTCCTCTTCCTCCACGGTGTCGAGCACGTCGCGCTCGCCGTGGTAGTACTCAACGTCGTCTTCGTCGTACTCCTTGTCACCGACGCCGCTCGATGTCGGGTCGAGATGAACGACGGCGCCGCCTGCTCCGTGGATGGCTTCGTACGCCATCACGCGGCCGGTCAAATCGTTCCGGTTTCCGTTCATCGCCGATAGCCACCACATGGGCTTGAAGGCCACCACTTTTTGGACACGGATTTGTTGCTGGATCGTTCGGGAGAGCTGACCGACGTCCTCGAGACGCCCCTGCTCAAGGAATTCCAGAATCTTTCGGTTCCACTCGTCGTCTTTGAGGGAGTGGATTTTGTCCTCGTCGGGCGAGATAAAATCCGTGAACATTCGGTTGGAGAGCGACATGGCGGTGATGGCCACGGCGCGCCGTCCTTGGGCCTTGATGACGTCCAAACACGACTTTGCGAGAACGGTGGTTTCGCTTCGGTTGGCGTACATGTTCGACGACACGATGACCGCGGGAATGGCGTTGTCGGGGTTCAGCAGCGTCAACGCCACGACCGAGCCGACATCGATGGGGAACCCCTTGTAATTCACGCATCGGCTTTGCAAACCGCGTTGGCGATTGGCTTCGTCCCATGCATGTGCAAACTCAGCATCGATGTTGAACGAATACGGGATGGAACCCAAATCGTGGAAGTCGTGGTCAACCATTACCCACTCCGGATTTGGGTCGGCTTGAATTTGATGGCCAATGATGGACGGCCAGGTCGTTGAATACACGATGATCAAATCCGCCTCAAGGTCTTGAATCGTTTGCGCCGCCTCATCAAGGGCATCGCGAAGCCTCTGCCAGCCGGGATTTTGGCCCGGTGCGAGCACGGTGTGAGGGTGGACGGGGACGACAAACGAGGCCACGACTTCTCCAGAACTCATGCTTCGCTCACCTCATGGGCGTGGCACGGCCACTCCACCACGGCGTTGCCCGTGCCGATGATGGTGCCGTATCCGTGAAGGATAGCGGGGTAATCCGGGACGTCCAAGGTTGACAGAAGCCACGACAAGCCGCCTCCGTCGCTTTCAGCGATGGCCTGTTCGGTGAACTCCGGCATCTCGTCGAGGATGCGCTGGGCCTGGCCGCTCCGCATGTAATCGATGATTCGCATGTCCCAGAGATGCATGGCGTGACTCGTGATGTGTTCTTTGCTCATGTCCTCGGGGACTTCGGATTCGGTGGTGAAGTGGCGGTGGGAGAGCGAATTGCTGGCAAGGACGACCACGCGCTTCCCACTCGCTTCGATCGCCTTGCGCGTGACTTTGCCCAATTCGATCATGATTTCCTGCATGACCTCAACCGAGTAGTAGGCCGTTGAGCGGTTGCTTGAAATCACGACGAGGGGCTTGTCCCAATCGGGATTGAACAAATGGCCCGTGGTGATGGTGCCGTAATCAACTCGGAAGTCGGGGTTTTCCATCATCTTCACCGGCAATCCAGCGGCTTCAGCCTCGTCGTGGATCGCCTTGGCGAGTTCAACGTCCACGTTCATGTTGTAGTGGTAGCGGAACAGATTGGGGAAGATGGGGTCAACGGAGAGCCCTTCGAAGTGGTCAAGGCCCAAAAAATGGGTTCCGACGTAGGTCTGCCAGTGGGGTGAAAGCAGAACGATGGCGTCGTAATCGATGTCGGCGAGCGAAGCACGAAGGCGTTCGTAGCCCCAGCGCAGTTGCTCCCATCCACCTTCGGCCACGGGCTCGTTTTGGGGTGGGTTTTCCGCATACACCAGATGCGGCGGGTGAGGGGCGAGGCATCCTGCGACAATTTGCCCTTTGGCCATGCTTATCGCATGCCGCCGAGGTTTAATTCACCATCGCATTGGGGGCTTGCGGCCATCAACACCAAGGCCTAAACAGGGTGCGGTTCTCGCCGAATCATGGAGGAAGAGGTCAGCGGCGTGGAGCTCTCTGTTGAGGCGCCACCGCTTCCTTCTTCGGCAACGTGGAAGGAAACGTGGGACAACGTCGTTTTTCCCGCCTTCTTTGGCGCAGGCGTCGGAGCGGTGTGGCAGGTGGCCGTTCAACCTCGTTTAACCTACGAGATTCCCAATCCGGTTCAAGCCGCGCTGTTGCTCATGTTGCTGCTCTCCCCGCTTTTTCATCGCTGGCTCACCGACCATGACCCTGCTCGCTGGAAAGAGTACCTCGCCGGTGCTTCGGTGCTCAGCACCTTCTTTCTCGCCGTTTGGATGACGGGCTACGGGGCCTTGATCTGCGGAGGGTACGTGGCCATCGTCGTGTGGATTTGGGTGAGCACCTCATGGTGGCGATTCCATCTTCCACCGTTCCGCTCCGCTCTCTGGCACACGCTCGGCGTCAATGTCGGTGCTTTGGGTGGGTCGCTGTTGGCGTTCAACCTCTTTGGATGATCACGACGTGTACGATTCCTCGTCGCTGGGGAAATCCCCTGAGCGGACATCATCGCAGTATTGCTTGAGCGCACCGTCAATCGCCTCGGACAGGTTGAGATACCGTCGCAAAAAGCGGGGTGAAAAGTCCATCGTGATGCCCAACAGGTCGTGCAAGACCAGCACTTGGCCGTCAACGTCCGGGCCAGCACCGATGCCGATGGTGGGGATGTTGAGGGCCTGTGAGACACGCTTGGCGAGGTCACGGGGGATTTTTTCGAGGACGATTGCAAAACATCCGGCCTCTTCGAGCACCTTTGCATCGGCGATGAGTTTCTCGGCTTCTTCCTCCTCCTTGGCTCGAACGGAATAGGTTCCAAATTTGTAGATGGATTGAGGCGTCAACCCCAAATGGCCCATGACGGGGATGCCGGCGGTCAAAATTCGTTGAACGGACTCAACGATTTCAGCTCCTCCCTCCAACTTGACGGCGTGACCGCTCGATTCTTTCATGATTCGAATCGCGGACTCCAAGGCTTGACGCGAGTTACCCTGGTAGGTTCCAAAGGGCATGTCAACCACCAAGAGCGCTCGGTCAACGGCACGTTCCACGCACTGGGCGTGGTAGATCATGTGGTCGAGCGTCATCGGGACGGTCGTGACTTGACCTGCCATCACGTTGGAGGCGGAATCGCCCACCAAAATGACGTCAACGCCGGCTTGGTCAACGAGTTTGGCCAGCGAGTAATCGTAAGCCGTGAGCATCGTGATTTTTTCACCGGCCCGTTTCATTTCCTGGAGGGTGTGGGTCGTGACCTTCCGGGCTGCGCCGTAAACGGACATGGTTTCTCCACCCTCCATGGTGTTTTCAAATCCTCGCCCGACTCATTCGGCTTCGTCGTGGAGGTCCATGAGTTGCATCTGCAGTTCGTTCATCGCTTCTTCAGCCGTGGTGCAAGCCAGCAGTTGCTGCCGTCCTTCAAGGTCGTTCACGCAGAGCGCAGCGATGTTGTAAATCGAGGTGCGCTCCTCGCTGATCTGCTCGTCGCACAAGCGTTCAATCAAGTGGTCGAGCATGTTGTTGTCAACGTTCATGCCGTTCCCAGCGCGTCGAATGAGCGCCGCCGCATATCCCTCGAGAACGGTTTGGTCGGCATCGGTCAACACCCCCTCCTCCGGCAAGTAACGGACCTTTCCAGAGATGTACAGGCGTTGGTGCGGATGGTCTTCCGGCACCCGCTCGAGCAAGGTGTGGACGTCGGGGGCGATGCCGCCTTCAATGAGGTCGGCGAGGGCAGGGTCGTGAAGTGGAGGGAGTGCGGGTTCAATCACCTGTTCGATGAAGAAGCGACGGCCCCCTTCGACGGTGATGAAGTGGTTCATGCCTCGGGTTTCGTGGCGAACGATGACCGCTTCACAACCGTGTCGCCGCGGCCCGTCCCAACCGTTGGTGGGCTCGAACGGGTCGTTGAGCACCAAACCGAAAGGTCGCTCGTCGAGGATGCAGGTGTCGAGCATTTGGCGATAGCGGGGTTCGAAGACACGCAACTCTTGGGTTTCTCCCGGGAAGAGGACCATGGGGAGGACGAATAACGGGAGTGTTTCGTCATCCATGCACCAAGCAAGCATCGGTGGCCTTTGAAGATGTGTTCTCAAGGTTGTTGAATGCACACGTTGGTCATCTCCGAGAAGAACGCCATCGACCAGTCACCGCCTTCCCGACCAACCCCGGACTGCTTGACCCCACCAAACGGCGTACGCAAGTCACGGTTCAACCAAGTGTTCACCCAAACAATCCCCGTTTCCATCCGCTTTGCAAACGCATGACCTCGCTCAATGTCAGCGGTCCAAACCGAGCCAGCCAGGCCGTATTCCGTAAGGTTCGCCATCTCCACCGCCTCGTCCTCGCTGGCGAAGGAATGCAAGGTCACGACCGGGCCGAAGATTTCCTCGGTGGCCGTGCGACAGGATGCGGAAAGACCGGCAAGAACGGTGGGACGAAGGAAAGCACCTTCGGGGGAAACGCCGGGTACGGGGGCCTGTTCGCTCAAACCTCCGGTGAGCACGGTGCCGCCCTCTTCGATGCCGAGGCGAATGTAGGATTCCACCTTGGCCTTGTGGTCTTGGGAGATGACCGTGCCCATTTGGGTCGCCTCGTCTTGCGGGTCTCCCAAACGAAGTTCCTCCACTTTGGCGATGAATTTTGCAGCGAAGGTGTCGTAAATCGTTTCATCCACCAAAATGCGGGACCCGCACAGACAGACCTGCCCTGAATTGGTGAAGGACGCACGCACCAGACCCTCCATGATGTCGTCGAGTGGAGCATCATCGAGTACCACCGTGGCGTTTTTCCCGCCCAGTTCAAGGGAGAGTTTCTTGAACATGGGTGCAGCGGTCGCTGCCACCAATCGTCCTGTTGCGGTTCCTCCGGTGAAGGAGATGCCGCGGATGTCGGGATGCTCGACAATGGCTTGACCAACCTCCGGGCCGTACCCGTGAACGAGGTTGAACACGCCGGCGGGCAGGCCCAAGGCGTGAACGGTTTTGGCGAGGAAGTCTGCCGTAAGCGGGGTGAGTTCCGACGGCTTGGCGACGATGGTGTTGCCCATCAACAAGGCCGGGGCCACTTTCCACGAGAGCAAATAGAGCGGAAGGTTCCACGGGGTGATGAGCCCCACCACGCCCACCGGTGAGCGATGCACGTGGTTCACGGCTCCGTGATCTGAAAACGTAGGGTCTTGGTGACCTTTGGCATGGTCGGCAAAGAATCGGAAGTTGGCCACCGACCGAGCAGCGTCCACACGACGAGCCAGCGAAATCGGTTTGCCGGTGTCGAGGCTTTCGAGTTGAGCGATGGTTTCGGCTTCTGCCTCCAAGGCGTCAGCGATGCGTTCCAACCAATCGATGCGCTCCTCCATCGTCGTGGCGCCCCAAGCCGTCGCCGCTGCTTTGGCCGCCTCTGTGGCGTGTTTCACTTCGACAGCCTGTGAACGGGGGACGGCGGTGATGACGGTGTTGGTCGCCGGGTTGACGGTGTCCAACGTTTGGCCCGAAACGGCGTCAACAAAGGCCCCGTTGATGTAGTTGCGGACGGGCTCCATCAGTTCACCTCGGGGTCAAAATGCCAGCGGTCCCGATCGGGGTCCCATTCGTCCCACGTCGGCACGGTTTCCAAGACGTCAAGATACGCTTCGGGCACAATACCCGGTACGATGAAGGCTTTTTGCCGGTGCAAGGGGTACGGGTTCCGCAGGTTGATGCCCAAGACCCCAAGGAGGGCTCGGGCGACGTACCACGTAGCCTGCGAGTTCCATCCGTGGGCAATTTTGACCACGATGCCCAAGCCTTTGGGGTAGTCGGGATGTTCGATGGCCATGCCGAGCAAGCCGTCCGCGCCTTCTTTGGCGATAACCCGTCCTTCGCCTGCCTTGAGCACCGTTGAATCGAGCCGGTTGAATCCTCCAACGAGGTCAGGATGGCGAACCATGGCCTCCCAAATCCAGTCGTCGTCTTTGTCACGGACGAGCCCGGCATAG
>Ga0213867_1000222_pt1 | contig 26367 bp, 18 predicted proteins | sample PICome_12_FD_160120 | JGI IMG/M metagenome (GOLD analysis project Ga0213867, IMG submission 160120) | Coastal seawater microbial communities near Pivers Island, North Carolina, United States - PICO540 | ecosystem: Environmental > Aquatic > Marine > Coastal | place: USA: North Carolina... | reverse complement strand
GACCTCGCGAAAGCCCTGACACAGGCCGCCGCACACGACGTTGACAAGTGCGTGGTGGTCGGCGCCACCGGCGGGGACGTTCACCATGCTTGGGCCAACCTCTTGGAATGCAGTCGAGCCCCGATGGAGGTGGATTGCCTGGGTGCCAACGAGGTTCACCGCTTCATAAAACCGTCCAAGAAATACTCTATAGAAGTTCAGACTGAGTCGGTTTTTTCCGTGTTCACGCTGAGCGAAGCACGCGGTGTTTTCCTCCGAGGTGCCGAATGGGAACTTGAGGGAGCCAACCTCGTAGCAAGTTCACGTGGTCTCCACAATCGAGCGACGGCGGCCTCCATCGAAATCGAATTTGAAGCCGGGCAACTCTTCGTTGTTCACGGCTCCTTCGGCGACTGAGGAAGAAAGGAGCGCAGCATGGCGGAATAATCGCTTTGACCGTCCCATTCCTGTGCCTTTTCGTCGATACGGGCCGATTCGAGCGTCTGCTCGAGCCCACCCCAATCCTCGATCAATTTCAGCCTGTAAGCCGCTTTGGGCGTGTACCCGGGAAGGAAATTCCGCCAAAGGAAAGGAATGCGTCCCGGGGTTACTTGATTCACGATTCGAACGATGGAGGTGTTGCACGTTGTCAACAAGGAGTGATACCACTCGGGGGATTGGGCGAGTTGATTCAGTTTCCCAATCAACCCGAGCAACAATTCCTTGTCCTTGCCCGGTGGCGTGATGGCTCGAAACATGTAATCCTTGTTTTTCCGACCGTGGGTTCGCAACCCTGTTACGTCGCGTTCAAAGCCAACGAGCAGGTAGAGTTCGTAGGCTCGCCACATGCCGTCCCAGGGGTGGTATCGCTCGCCTTTTTCACGTCGCGTCTCGAACGAGAAAGAGAGGCACGTGCCGCATTCAAAATCGAACGTCAAGTAGGTGTGGGCCAATCCTTTGAGGGCGTGAAAATGGTCGACGATGAACCAGACGTCCTTGAGTTCGTCCAACTTCACCTTCACCTCCGGCGCCCAATGTTCGTCACGGTCACGGGTGGTTCGCCAGGTGAAATCACGCACCATGCGAAAGGTGATGTCGTTGCCTTCGACGGTAGCGGTGGTCAAGTGCTCGCAGTCAGCGGCCCAAACAAGGTCGAGCGATGGCTGCAACGGACGGATTCGAGTCCGCCATACGTAGAGGAGACGCAGGGCCGTCAACCCCCCGAGAAGAGCCACAGCGAGACCGATGATTTCGAGCGGCGTCATTGTTCCCACCCGTGCCAGACTTGCCAGTCCGCATCCCACCAATCCAGTTTTCCATCCGGGTGCTGGCGCCACATGACGCCCTGATCATCGGTGATGACGGGAAGACCCATCGGGTCAGGACGGCCGTCCGCAAGCACCTGAGGAGCTGGACCAAGAGGAGGCAAATCGAGGGGTTCGACACGACGCTTCCCCGTAAAAGCGAGGAAGACCACGATCGTGACGACGAGCGCCAGGAGACCGATGGAGAGCCAACCAACCGATTCCGTGGGCGTATCCTCGCCCAACGAAGCGGAAGGGGCGGTGGCCATCTCGTCCTCGCCGGCGTTCGGATTTGGTAAGCGGATGAGATTCACGCCCGTTCTCGAAGAGATCATCTTCTCGTTCATCACCTCGAGGCTGATGAGGTATGCCCCGGCAGGAAGTTGAGAACAATCCAAGGTGGAGGTGTTTGCGCCTTCAACGAGCTTGCCTTTGATTCGCCAGTTCTTCGTCCACGTCGTGGAAGCAACCGCCTCTTCGGCGACCATCGTCACCTTGCACGGCAAATTGGTGGTGTTCTCGTGACCGAGCAAGGTCAACGTGAATTGAGGAGCAGGGCGGTTGGTGATGGTGAAATTGAGGTTTGCTTCGGCCGTCTGACCCAGACCGTTCCGGTACGTTTCCCGTAGGGCGTACATCCCAGCCGGCCACGATGAACAATCAAGCGTGCCGTGGGCATCAAGCACGCTGAAGGGCGCTCCTGAAAAGGTCCGAACGCCCGTCTCTCCGTACCTTGGCCCGGTCTCATCGAGGAAAACACGCTGGATTTGGCAGGCTTCTCCCGTTTGAATCGACGCCCCTGCCTCAAGGTTGAGTTGCACCATCGGCACTTGAAGGGCGGGCGCCAGAACAAAAGTCGGAAGCGGATTGGAAGCGATGAATTCACCGTCCTCGTCAAAGAAATCCAGTCGCAATCGGTGTTCTCCTTTGGACCAAGCATCGTAGACCAGCGAGATGTTTGTTTGACCGGAAAAAGAAATCTCGGCCACTTCAAGCACCTCACGCTCCTTGTGAAGGCCTCGTAATTTGACGATGAGATCGTTTTGGGCAGCGGTTGAATTGAGCACAACCACCACGCGAACGGCGTCGATGTCCCCGTCTTGGTCGGTATCGATGGTGTCGTTGCGCAACGCCAAGACGGTCAGTCCCTGCTCCGCAAGGCGTTCCTCGGTCGTCAATTCACCGGCAACCACCGGCAAGGGGCTGAGCAAGGTGAGCAGGAACACCACAACGGCCCCCCATGCCAGGGTCTTCTCACGCATGGCCTTCACCCCCGGGCGGTGGCGAGAGCGGAAGCGGAGGCAACTCGTCGAGGGGAATCAACTGAGGGGCGGGTTGGGAGACCTCCGGCGACGTCATCAATTCAAGGTCTTTCGCCGCCATGATTTGCTCCAAATACGCCGTCCGTTGCCGTGATCCTCGGACAACAAGAGCAGCGAGTGCGCCGAGCAAGAAACCGGTGCCGATAACGGCGTAGGTAAGCCAAGACGCTGCCGGGTCTTCGCCCATGATGGCGATGGCGGCGGCCAATTCACCGTATTGATTTGACCAGCCGTCGCCGTTGTCGTCGGGACACCCTTGGACGTCCCGTTTTGAGGTGCCCGGCTCGTTGGGACAATCGTCGCGGAACGCCCCAAGCGGCAGGTCTCCAAAGCCGTCTTGGTCGGAATCCTTCCACTGCAGGGCTTCGGTTGGAAAGGCATCGGCGCTTCCGAAGGGATGGGCTGGCCAGGACGGAGTGGGGTCGGACCAGCCGTCGCCGTCCGTATCTCGACAACCAAGCCGATCGAGCAGGGAGGTCCCTCGGGTCTCCGGGCAAGCATCGCCTTGATGGCCCTCTTGCCGGTCGCCGTACCCGTCACCGTCGGAATCGCGCCATTGGGTTGGTTCGTGAATGAAGGCGTCGCCCAGGTCGGACCAGCCATCGCCGTCCGTGTCCTTGCAGCCCCAGCGGTCGCCACCGGAGGACGGACCGACAGAAGTTCCGGCGACTTCCGGACAAACGTCGGCGGTCGTTCCTCTTGGGTTGTCGCCTCGACCGTCGCCGTCGGCGTCGTGCCATTGGGTCGGGTCTGGAGGCCAAGCATCGCCTGAACCGCCGGGGCTTGCCAGCCACGAAGCGGTTGGGTCGGACCATCCATCCCCATCACCGTCAGGGCATCCCCATCGGTCAAAGGTGGAGTTTCCAAGGGTGGTGCGACAACCGTCGGGACGGTACGAGGCCCGCCAGGTTTGCCCGTCGAAGTATTCCGTGTTGTCGCCAAAGCCATCGTCGTCCGTGTCGTGCCATTGCGAGGCGTCCTCGGGGAAGGCATCAGCGAACCCGGCTGGATGGGATGCCCACAGGGCGGTCGGGTCGGAATAGCCGTCGCTGTCGATGTCTCGGCATCCCAAGCGGTCAAATCGGCTGATCCATCCCGAATCGACTTCTTCGGGCGTGGATTCGGGGCACACATCGCCTTCAAAACCCGTCAAATTGTCCCCGTATCCGTCCCCATCGGAATCCCTGAATTGCGAAGGGACAAAGGGGAAATCGTCGATTTGGGTAGCGCCGTAGGTTTGGTTGTCCCCCCAGCCGTCCCGGTCCGTGTCGCGCCACTGCGTTGGGTTGAACGGAAAGTCATCGATACGTTGTGCTCCGAGAGTCTGGTTATCGCCCCAGCCGTCCCGGTCGCTGTCCAGCCACTGCGTGGGTTCCAATGGGAACGCATCGGAGCCGTTGTCCTGCGTCCAGTTTTCATCACCGTCGGAATAGGCATCGCCGTCCGTGTCAGGACAGCCGAATCGGTCAGCAAAGGAACCTCCACGAACGAACGGGCAAGCGTCCGGTTCGGTGGCGTTGTCAACGAAGATGCCGATATCCCAGAGGTGCCTTGTCACGTTGAGGGAGGCATCGGCCCAATTGTCCCCGTAACCGTCCTCATCGGTGTCGTTCCATTGCGTCACGTCGCTAGCAAAAGCGTCAGCTTTGCCCACCGGGTGGGCGTACCATGGGACGAATCCGTTCAAGCCTCCAGGGTCGGGGTCAGAATATCCGTCACCGTCCGAATCGATGCACCCAAATCGGTCGGCCAACGAGTAGCCTCGGCTGTAGGTGCAATGGTCGCCTTGGAAGCCCTCGATGTTATCGCCGTAGCCGTCGTTGTCGGAATCCAACCATTGGGTGGCTTCGTTTGCAAAGGCATCTGCGCCGTTCTGCACCCCCCATCCGCCGTCGGGGTCCGACCAACCGTCGCCGTCGTTATCGGTGCAACCTTTTCGGTCGTTTGTGGAGGTTCCCACGAGGTTGACGCAGTCGTCCTCGGTGTCGATGAACCCGTCTTCGTCGGTGTCGCGGTTGGTCTTGTCGATGCTTGGCGTGAGCGTGTAATCAAAACCGTCGTTGCACCAAGAATCACCGCCCTCCACCTTGAGCAAAATCTCCCCAGCGGTTGCAAGGGTGGTTGAAAGGGAGGCGGTGGGGTTGGTGTCGTCGACGTTGGACGTGACCGAGCCCATGGTGAAGGTCCCGATCCACCCATCGCCCGGGCACCACCAAGCGGCGTTGTTCATGCTCCCGGAGAACGAAACCCGAACGATGTCGCCTTTCTTCCCTTGAATCTTCCAGTAGTCGGTTTTGTCGGGGGGGGAGCAACCGTCGGGATCACAAACGTACCCGCTCGAGGAGACTCCGTCGGTCAAGCCGTTCGCACTCGTCGGCGAGTTGTCGGCGGCCACGGTGGGGAGGTGAGTGAAAAAAAACGCCGCAAGCAGGGCCACCAAGAGGGCGCGACGCATGCCCGCTGATGGGCAAACGGATTATCAAAACCACCCCTGCGTCCATTGAAAACCGGGGAGAGTTCACTTTTGACGACCAAGGCACTGACGGAGGCAGGCTTCGAGGTCGGGATGCTCGAAGGTGTAGCCGCTGTCCAACAACCGCTTCGGCAGAACCTTTTGGCCGTCCAACACCAAGGCTTGGGCCATCTCGCCCAACATGAGGCGGAGGACGAAGCCAGGAGCGGGTGCAAAGGCGGGTCGGCGAAGCACACGTCCCAGAATTTTCGCATAGGTCTTCTGCGTCACGGGCTCGGGTGCCGTGAGGTTGTAGACGCCTTCGCAAGCCGCCGACATCATCAGGTGGTGGACGGCGTAAATTTGGTCGGCAAGGGAAATCCAAGAGTAGTGTTGTTTCCCTCCACCGGCAGGACCTCCAACACCGAATTTTGCCGGCAGGAGGAGCTTTTGGAGCGCTCCACCCATCGGCGTGGTCACGATGCCGGTCCGCAAAAAGACGGTGCGAATGCCGGCGTCAATGGCCGGCTGGGCAGCGGCCTCCCATGCGGTGCAGGTTTGGGCGAGGAAATTGGTGCCGGGAGCCGACGTTTCGTCGAGTTCTTCGTCGCCTCGGTCGCCGTAGAAGCCGATGGCTGAGCCGCACAAGAAAGCGGCAGGAGGTTGCTTCAAGGAGGCCAAGATTCGGGCAAGGTGGTCGGTAGGGACGGTGCGGCTGGTCACGATGACGTCCTTCCGTTTAGCGTTCCACCGCTTGTCCCCAATGCCCGCTCCTGCCAGGTGAATCACGGTGTCAAATCCGTTCAAATCCCCTTCGAGAATTTCGCCCGTGCGATCGTCCCATACCACGACATCGTCGTTTTTCGCATCGTCGGGAAGAACGGTCGTGGGCCGAACCAAACGGGTGACTTCGTGGCCTGCTGCGGCCAAAAAGGCGCACAATTGCAGCCCGATGAGCCCGGTTGAACCGCTCACCAGAACCTTTTGTCGAGGCAGGTGAGCAAAATCCTTGATGCGTCGCAGGTCGCTCTGCACCCGGTCGGTTCGGTAGGCAAACATTTGATTCAAACGCCCCTTGACGGTGAACGGTGCCGTCCAAAAGGTGAGCGGGTGGAAGGGAAGACGCCACTGAACGGTGTCGCACAGTTCGCTGTTGGAGGCATCGACACCCACGAAGCGATGCTCGTGGTCCCATGCGCCAAACGGTCCTTTTTCCATCACGTCGTTGAAGACTTCACCGGCTTTCACACCGTGATGACGAGCCACCCACATGGGGCGCAGTGGACCGAGGCGGATTCGAAAACGGGTCCGAGCGTCGTCAACCAGCGCGCCGGCTTCAACCGGCTGGATGCCTTCCCACTCGGGCATGATTCGACGAAAGGCACCGGGGCTGTCGTACCAGGCCCACAAGTCTTCGACGGGCACGGGGAATTGGGCGGTGTGCTGAAAGACAGGCATGGCGATTCCTCACTGATGGGTGGAGTAAAACCCTGGCCCTGAACCGAGAAGCGTGCTTTGACGAGCATCGCCGTTGTATTTCTCAACGTAGGCCTTGGTTTTGTATTTCCGAGCGGTGGAGGCGCTGGTCATGCAGCGGATTTTCCCGTATACCGCACGCTCGGTCCAACCACGGTCAAACTTTCCGAGCACCCAGCCAATCCCCGTGTAGGAATTGGGGTCTCGTCCGTCCAGTGCCCATCGGTCGTTCAAAGCAATCATCCATTCCATGGCGACCTGTGGAGATGGGGACCATTCGAGGATTTTCTTGCCCCAAAGCATCCGCAAGTAGTTGTGGATGATGCCTTCTTGGCGCAGTTGATTTTGCGCTGCATTCCAGAGCGGGTCGTGCGTTTGGGCGGATTCCAACTGCTCAAAGGTGTAGAGGTAAGGTCTCTCGTCGGTGGCGTGTTCTTCAAGCGTGGTCTGCGCCCACTGAGGCAGGGATTCGTATTCCGTGTGGTTCTCGGTCATCGCACAGTGAATGAAACCGATGTCCCTCCACGTGATGATCTGGTCGAGGAAGGCCTCAACCGGCTCAGAAAGCCCCCACCAGCCGTTTCGTCGACCGTCGTTGGGTGGATTCACCAAACTCACGTCCCACTGGTGGTGGGTAAAGAGGTCGTGAAGCACCGCATGGACGCTGATGTGCCCGAAATGCAGCCAAGGCGACAAGCCGCTGGCGCCGCGCTCTTGAGGGTGGTTTCGCATCTCGTGGTAGGCGGCCAGCCGGCTGGAAAAGAATTCCTTCCAGCGGCGTCGTCCTTCACGGTGGCCGCCCCGCTTCCCAACAACGGGTTCAACGTCGTGGTCGATGCTCAGCGTGGAGAGGGCCTTGCGACCGACATCGCCGCCTTCCGCAACACGCCACAGGAACTCGTAGGGCGTTGGTGGGGTGTTGGTCGAGGCGAACACGGCCTCAACGGTCCCGTTCGCGAGTTTGGGCAAATCGGCGGTGTTGCGCAGGGGCTTGGCCTCGGGGAATTCGTGCATGTGTTCTCGGATGGTTTTGTGGAGGTGGCGGCGGAGAGAATAGGCCGTGGAGAAATCCCGACCTTGCGCTCGCATGGCCATGAATCCGTTGGAATCCACCACGTGAACTTCGCACGGTTTGACATCGATGGCCGTGTTGAGAACGTGTTTTGGATAGTACGTCGGGTAGTCATCGATAACGCAGGCTCGGGCTCGGTGGAGCCAACCTCGAAGCAGCCCCGAGGCTTCCTTCCGTTTGGTTTCCACGTACGGAACGTACATCACGCCCGAGTCTGAAAAACTGTCCCGGTTGTCGATCATCCCTTGCAAGACGAAGGTGGAAATGCGGTCGTTCGCCCAACGGTGCTGAAGGGCCAGGCATTCGATAACGACGAGCGGCAAGTTGTGGTCCCGGGCGAGGTGGATGGCGTGATCGAGGGCGTGGTTCCAGTGTGGACGCCGGGCGGCGGTCATCCAGTAAACCACCACGTCACCTTGCGGATTTGGTTCGCCATGAATCTGAAGGCGGGTGGAGGGAATCATCGTTGCGACCCCCTTGTTCTCGAGAGTCCCGAGCGATAGACGGCGTAGGGTCCACCACGGGGCGTCAGGCCTTTTTGATGAAGGGTAACGACGTGATGCGTGAGTCCGTCGATGGCAAGCTGATGCATGGTTTCAGATACCCATTCAAGCGCCGTGAGATCGGAAAGCGAGAACCACGAGACCGATGAAATTTCGTCGCTCCCTGCCCCAAGCCTGCCTTTGTGGGCATCCACCTCGTAACAAAGGAAGACGGCTGGACCGTCCGTTCGTAACGCTGTGCGAACACCGGCAAGCCCGATGACGGTGCCGTCCAGCCCCGTTTCTTCGACGAGTTCTCGTAGGGCTGCGGCTTCGGGACTTTCGCCGGGTTCGACATGACCCTTCGGCAACCCCCAACGGTCCTTGTGGCGGCCGTTGGCTTCTTGGACCAGGAGAATCTTGCCGTCTCGCACCACGCGAGCCGCAACACCAAGGTCGCAAAGTAACTGGGCCATCAAATAATATTACACCGAGGCCATATATGAAAGACGGTTTCCTTCCAACAACGGAAAAAGACGATAATTTATATACAAACTGGGCAGATTTTCTAACATGCTCGGGACGCCTCGACCTCTATCTTCACCACAACCTGAGGCGGAAGCCCTTCTTCCCACCAAACTCGGTGAATTTCGCATCCGTGCCTTTCGGGATCCTTCCTCCGGCAAGGAACACTGCGTTCTCTTTGTTGGCGATCTTTCCCAAGGCACCCCGCTGGTCCGGATTCACTCCGAGTGCCTCACCGGTGACGCCTTCGGTTCTCAGCGCTGCGACTGCGGACCCCAACTCGAAGCCTCGATGAAGGCCATTCAAGAAGCCGGGCACGGCGCCATTGTTTATCTTCGCCAGGAAGGGCGGGGCATCGGCCTCTACGCCAAAATGCAAGCCTATGCCCTCCAAGACGAAGGGTACGACACGCTGGACGCTAACCTCGCCCTCGGCCTGCCTGCCGATGCCCGACGGTACGATTTCGCTGCCGAGATGTTGTATTCAATGGGCGTCACCGACATCGAGCTGGTGACCAACAACCCCGACAAACGACAACAACTGCTCGACAGCGGCATCAACGTCGTTAACCGAGTCCCCATTATCGTCGGCCAATGCGCCCACAACCGTTCCTATCTATCGACCAAGGCGTCCCGAATGGGTCACATTCTCCCCATCTGAGGCCACCAAAATGAAAGCAACGCTCGTTGGCCAAAAGGCCCCCAACTTCGTTTTGGAAGACGACCAAGGGGCATCGTTTGACAGCACGTCGCTGAACGGAACTTGGCGCATCGTCTTCTTTTATTCACGGCACAATTCACCAACGTGCAAGCGCGGGTGTTTGACCTTCAAGGAACAGCACGACCTGTTCGCCTCCGCCGGATGCTCCATCGTGGGCATCGGCCCCGGCTCGGTCGAGGGGCTCGCATCGTTCAAAGCCGAATTGGGCGACCTCCCGTTCCCGTTGCTCGCCGACCCGGAACGTGAAGTCGGCAAGCGATTCAACGTCCCGCTTCACGTTGGCCAATTCCCAGCAAAATCGTCCTTCCTCATCGGACCTGACGACACCATTCACTATGTCTACGATTGGCTCTTCCGACCTCGCCGGCACGTTGCGAAAATTCTTGCCGATATTTCCAAAGTCACGGGGGACGCGTGAATGTGGGATGAACTCCTGCTCGAAGCGGGACTCAACGAGCGTGAGGTTCGCTCCATCATGATCCTCGGCTCAAGACCGAAGATGAAAGCCTCCGAACTCGCCAAGGAATTGAACACCACCCGCCTGGACGCTTACAACAGCCTCTCCAGGCTGCAAGAGATGGGCATCGTGACCGCCACGGCGGACCGCCCGATGCTCTTCTCGAGCCTTCGCATCAACGAAGCCATGGAGCACATCATCCAATCCCGAAAACAACAACTCGACCGCTTGGTTGAAGGGTTTGAGGACCTGTCAAAAGGAATTACCGAAACCGATGCATCCTACGAGAAGCAACGCCGTGACATCGATGACCCCCGATTCGCCGTCCTCAAAGAGCGCAGCCACATCTACAACCGTCTCCAAAAGATGGCCAACGATGCGGAGGAGCGCCTCATTCTCCTGCTCGGCCAGTTCGGCATTCTCCACCTGTGCCGAAACCCGGAGACGCTGGAAGCGGTGAACACCGCCGCTCTACGCGGGGTGGTGGTTCAAGTCATCACCCACCTGGACGGACGGACGTTGCGCTTTTTCGACCAGTTGAACGGAAGCATCGAAGTCCGTCACTCCGATGAGTTGGATTCGCTCGGCTTCGTTCAGGACCAATCCGAAGTCATCCAGTACCTCAACATCGAGGACAACCCCGTAGGACGAGGAAAAGAAGATGCGGCCCTCATCATTGAATCCGGTCCCTTTTCGCAAGCCCACCTCCACCTCATCGATGCGATTTGGGAAGGGGCCGTTTCGCTGGACACGGCCCGTGCCCGATTCACCGAGAACCAGATCAACGACCCGCTTCGATTGACCATCGGTGAAGGTTCCTTCCTCAAGAACGTCTCCGTCGCCCTCGGTTTTGACGGAGAATTGCCCGATGAAGACACGCCGTTCGACCCCGAGGCGTTCTTCGCTGCCGGCAACGAAGTCAACGAAGCGCGGATGCGCCTGACCGAGGGGAAGTTGTCGAACCTCAAGGTACTCGGCATCGACATCGGCCGAATGTTGCGCCAAATCGGCAATCGAGTCGGTCAAGAAATCGCCTTTTCACTTCGTTCTATGGAAAATGACATCGAGTTTTTGGACGAGATGATGGATTGGTGGGAACACGCTGGACTGGGCTTGCTCCAGTACGATGTTGACCCGCAATTCCACGTGGTGGTGGGTTTGAACCATCCCCCGGTCGATGACCCCGATGCGCTGCCCATGTGGCAGATGGACGACGGCATCATCGAAGGAGCGCTTTCCACCCGATTTGCAAAGGACGCCAACGTGGTCATTCAGCGAGTCGACGGGACGGGAGCCAAGGAAGATTTGTGGCACTATCTGATTCACCGTCACGAACTTAACACCATCGAATTGAGCGATTGAGGCTGTTGATCCATGAAACTCCTCACGTTCATCCAGTTTTTCCGACAACTTCGTGGAAAGAAGCCGGTTGACATTGAACGCATCCAGTCCATGGGCTTGCTTGCGGTCAAACTCGGACAAATCTTCGCCCTTCGTCCCGATTTGATTGAACCGCAAAGGTGCATTGAACTCCAGCGTTTGTACAGCCGGGCAGCGACCATTCCAGAAGAGGATTCGCAGGCGCTTCTTGAGAAGTTCGCCCCTCCCGGATTCAACGAGCATTTCCAACACATTGAGCCCCGTCCGTTTGCTGCTGCAAGCATCGGACAGATTCACCGGGCGGTGCTAAAGGACGGCACGAAGGTGGTTGTGAAGATCATCAAAGCCGATTTTGAAGCCTCGTTCCGCCGTGATGTCCGCCGAATGAAGAGGTGGATTCGCTTGGGCTTGTTCTTCAACCCGCGACTTCGAAAAGTCGGCAACCCCATCGGGCTGCTTGCCCACATCGAAGACTACACGTTGCGGGAACTCAACCTCACGAACGAAATCATCGGACGAAACGATCTCCTGGCCAAGGCCGATGAAGTTGAAGCGCACTTCTCCATGCCGAAATTGAGGTTCCCCAAGATGTGGGAGGACCTCTCGAACCAGCGCGTTCTGGTCATGGAGGAAATCACTTCGCCCACGCTTGAAGACCACCTTGAAGGAGGAACGATGGCGTGGGAGGACATGCTTGAACTGTTTCGAATTCACGGTGCGTTCATGTTTGGCCTGGGAACCTTTCACGGAGATTTGCACCCCGGCAACGCCATGATGAACGAGGAGGGCGAGTTCTTCTTCATCGACACGGGGGCCATTTGTCACGCCCCGGAACATGTACGAAACGCCTTGTTTGGCTTCTTTTACTTCCTCGCCAAAGGGGAGCTCCGAAATGCGTTTGACGCCATGCTGACCATGGCGGCCGTCCGCCCAACCGGCGTTACTCTCGAAACGTATTACCGCTCCATGGGCGAGTTGTACGATGGATTCGTGGGCACCTCGGTCAGTGAGGTTTCGTTGACCGAGCAGATGATGAAGACCGTGAAGGCGGCTGTTCTTGCCGGATGCGCATTTGGCGAAGAGGCCTTTCCCATCATTCGCTCGTTGATGTACATGGACGGCATGGTCCTGAAGGGTCATCCGAACGTTGACTTGATCAGTTCGATGGGTCCGTATCTGGACGAGTTCTCGGTCCTAACGACCCGCACGCCATCATCAAATCAAACGCTTGAAGTGTTATTTTTGAGGATTTTTTTACGAACAAAAACCCGCCTTTATATGTCCAACCCGGGGTCGTGTAGGTATGTCCGCCACCGCTACGCCCAGCGTCGCCATCATAGGAGCCGGTCCCGGAGGTCTTGCGTCCGCAATGCTCCTCGCAAAATCAGGCGTCAACGTGACCGTGTTCGAACGCTCGTCCGCCGTCGGAGGCCGAAACAAAGTCTTCGACCGTGACGGGTTCAAATTCGACCTCGGTCCAACCTTTTTCCACTATCCTGAGGTCATTGAAGACATCTTCAAGGCCATCGGAATGGACGCCCACGAGGAACTCAACCTCCACAAGTTGGAGTTGAACTACCGCCTCATCTTCGGCCAAGGCGGTGAACTTGATTGCACCAGCGACCTTGACGTGATGACCGAACGCATCCGAGAATTGTCCGGCGACCAAAACGCCAATGCCTTCCGACGCTACGTGAAGGACAACCGAATGAAACTCGAGAAATCCAAAGCGTGTCTGCAAGAACCCTGGTACGGACCCTCCGACCTGCTCTCTAAGCGAGCGATGCGTGTGGCTGGGGTGCTCCGTCCTCAACGATCGGTTGCGAAAGATTTGATGAAACTCTTTGACGACGACCGGCTGATGTTGGCCATGTCGTTTCAAACGAAATATCTCGGCATGTCACCGTTCAATTGCCCTAGCCTGTTCACGATGCTGGCCTTCCTTGAGTATGAATACGGCATCTTCCACCCGCTCGGTGGATTGGGCAGCGTCAGCGAGCGCATGGCTGCCATTGCCAAAGACCTCGGTGTCACCTTCCGAATGAACGAGGCCGTGGAATCCGTCATCATGGACGGGAAGACCATCACCGGCGTTCGAACCGCAAAGGGTGACTTCATGGCCGACCGAGTGGTCATGAACGCTGACTTTGCCAACGGCATGACGCAGCTTTTCCCCGACAAGGTACGCAAGAAGTGGTCCAACAAGAAATTGGACAGCAAGAAATACTCGTGCTCGACCTTCATGCTCTACCTTGGCGTTGACCGGACCTACGACGAACTCCCTCATCACCAGATCTACGCTTCCGCCACCTACGAGAACAACCTCGAAGACATCGAAAAGCACCACCGCCTCACGTGGGACGACCCGTCGGTGTACGTTCAAAACGCATCCGTGACCGACCCGAGCCTCGCTCCTGAAGGGTGTTCAACCGTTTACGCCCTCGTTCCGGTGTCGCACGTTCACGAAAACATCGACTGGTCCATAGAAAAAGACGCGTACCGTGACCGCATCTTGGAACAAATTGAGTCCAAACTCGGCTTTGAGAACCTCAAAGACCACATCGTGACGGAGATGGTCATCACCCCCGAGGATTGGGGCGACCACTGCTACCGTGGAGCCGTGTTTAACCTCGCTCACGGCCTCGATCAGATGCTTTGGCGTCGACCGAAGAATCAGTTTGACGAAATCAACAACCTCTACCTTGTCGGCGGCGGCACCCACCCAGGAAGCGGGCTCCCCGTCATCTACGAATCCGCTCGCATCAGCAGCAAATTGTTGCTCGACAGCCTCGGCATCATCCCGGATTGGAACGGCGTAGACACGTGGTTCGAGAGCCGAAAGCGATCCAAGCAGGGCCGTGCGGCGGTCAACAAAACCTCAAAAGAGCCTTCGAGCGGAGCACCAACATCTGCCTGAGGTGAGACCGTGAAAACGCTGCTTCTCAACAACGCCTACGATTATTGCGAAGCCGTTTGCCGAGAAGCCTCGACCACCTTCTACTCGTCGTTCAGTGCTCTTCAACTCGAGAAGCGCAAAGCTGTCCATGCCGTCTATGCGTTGTGCCGTTGGGTGGACGACATCGTCGACGGTGACGAAGAACCCAACGTGACCCACTCGCCGCAACTTGAGGTTGCGACGGACGCTCGCCAAGCCATCGTTGAGGAGATTCACGCAGGAAAAACGCCGGTGCTTCCAGCAGACGAACACCGACAACGGCTGATGGCGCTCACCGAAATTCGGATGAAACTCAATCAGGTCTACGACCAGAGCATCACCGCCAACGACCACCCCATCTTCATCGCCCTTCAGGACGTTGTTTCCCGGTACCCTATCAAGCTCAACGACTTTGAGACGGTTATTGAGGGCATGGAAGACGATCTCTACCCGGTCCAAAACCAGACCTGGGACGAACTACGCTCGTATTGCTACAAGGTCGCCTCCGCCGTCGGGCTCATCCTGATTGAAATCTACGGATACGAGGACCGTGCTGCCCGACTTCACGCCATCGACCTCGGCATCCAAATGCAATTGATCAACGTGCTTCGTGACATCAACGAGGACATGGAGCGTGGACGAATCTACCTGCCCGAGGAGGTGCTTGCCTCGCACAACATCACCCTTGCCATGTTGAATCACGAAAACGTGGCACAAACACTGGCATGGCGTGGCTTCATGGTTGAATACCTCGAGGTCATCAAGCGTCACCAGGCCTCAGCCACGCACCTGTTCGGGTACCTCGACGCCCGTGCAAGGATCCAACCGGAAATCATGGCCGATGCGTATTCCTCCATCCTCAACGAGATCGTTCGCCGCTCAGGCGATGTGTTCAGCCAGCCCGTCCGCCTCTCAACTTGGCGCAAGTTGATGTTCGGCGTTCGCTTGAGCCTCCGAAAACTTCGAGCCCGCTATTTCGCTTGAGGCGTGGAAAACCACGTTCGCACGGGCTGCTGTTCACTCGTCGAGCAGCGGAATCAAGGCGCCAAAATCTTCGTAGAGGCTGGGTCCGCTCGCCAAGTAATACACCGAACCGCGGCCGTCTCTCGAATCCTGAGCGGTGGCGTTCTCGTTGGTGGCGCACTCACCGGTGCAGCCGTCAGCAAAAGCGACGTACACGCGCCCCTCACGGTCGATGTGAAGGTCGTTGAAATCCAAGAGGTTGCGGTTCGACCCTCCAATGTCCCGACAATCCCCTGAGTTCAAACAAATCGAGCCGACTTGCACGGGATCATCGGTGACCCGGTAGGTGTGGAAAATGGGGTTCTCGTCTAGCGCATTGAGGCTGTACGTGATGTAGAGATGGTAGGTAGCGTTGTTCGGTGCGTAGTGAGCGTTGCCGTTCCAAGGGTTCCCGTCGATGTCGGACTGGTTGAGCATCTCGTCGTTTTCGCTGCCCAGGTAGGTGATGGCGATGCGCCCTGCGTCGCCAGCATCCGTTTGTGGGAACACCGATGAAATCACGTTCACGGGCGAAATGCGAATGCTCTCTTGGTCCCAGGTTTCGCCGGAATCAAAGGAACGCGACATGTAGACGCCCTCGTCGCCCCCCGTCCATACGTGGTAAGCGTTGGAGTCCGTATCTGCAGATACCTCCGAATTCTTTCTCGGGTTGGGCGTGCCGGTGTCCTCTCCCATGGTTCGCTCAAACCACGAAAAGCCGTTGTCCTTTGAGACGATGACCGTCGGGGTGGCGACACGGGGCGTCACGTAGACGGTGCCGTCAGGAGCGGTTGAAATGGCGCCGTGCAATCCGCCGTTGGTGGTGGCGAGACCGATGATTTGACCACCGAGCTCGAACGTTGCACCGCCATCAACGCTCGTGAAGCAGAAGATACCGGCCAATTTGTTGTAGCAATAATATACGGCGGTTTCGTAAAAGTTGCTCGTGATTTGGCCCAATGCTCCGTAGCCGCTGTCCGTCCAAGGCCCGCTCGCCAGTTTGATGTGATCGTTAAGGGGCGTGGTCCCCGAGTCGTGTGGGTTCCCCATCCATGATTCCCCGTCGTCGTCGCTCCAGCAAATCCAGGAGGTTTCAAGACCGATCATCTGGACACCGAAGACACGATCGGTGATGGGGTCAACCCATCCGTAAGGGTCGCTGGTCGTCGGCGAACAGGCCACAGGGTCTTGGCTCTCCTCCCACGATGCACCGTAATCGCACGAACGCATGACCTTCTCCATGGCGATGAAGAAGATGCAACCGCTGGAGGTGATGCCGATGCTCGGTTCCTTGCCGGTCTCCCCTACATCGCTGAACTGGAAGGTCATGGGCTCGATGTCCATGTCGAGAAGTTGCCCGGTTTTGTCCGTGACAAACATGCGCCGGTCGTCGTCGTCCTCCACCACGGGCGGGGCCACCGTTTCTTCCTCACCGATGCACCCGGAGAGGGACATGGTGACCACCAACAACGAAAGCAGCCAGGCATTGACTTTCATGAGCCACCCGAGCGGCTTGTCAAATAATGACCTTCCGATGAACCTATCTGCTCACGAAAGCATGCTCTCGTAGATGGCTTCGTAGGCTTCGGCGTTGTGCTCGTAGGTGTAGTGGTCCAAGACCCGCTGCCGTCCACGAACCATCTGCTGGGTTCGCTCCTCGGGTTGGTCGAGGCATCGGTTCACCGCACGTGCGAGGTCTTCGTCGTCACCGCACGTGAAGAGTTCGCCAACGTCTTCGTCGATCATTTCCGTCAACGGTGGCTGATTGACGGTCACAACGGGGGTGCCGCTCGCCAACGCCTCCAGCGGGATGAGACCCTGACCCTCGTAATAGGACGGATAGACGACCACATCGGCAGCCCGGAAGTGCAGAGCAAGTCGGTCAAAACTCATTCCCGGTTGAATGTGAACGGCGTGGGCGATACCCAGACGCTTGGCTTGGCGCATCAAGGTTCGACGCATGTGCCCACGGCCAACGATGACCAGACGTGCCCCAGGGTGCTGTTTGAGGACGCTGGGCATCGCTCGCAAGAGGGTTCGGTGGCCTTTTCTTGCAACCAAGCGACCGACCGCCAGAAGCAAGGGGGTTTCGGTCGAGGCGTCGCCGGTCAAAGCCGCCTCGTCGGCAGCACCGTAGGATTTCCGAAGTTCCTCGTACGCCAGTTGTTCTTCCTCATGGTCGTGGTTCATCGGCCGGAACACCTTGTGGTCCACGCCGTAAAGCACCGTCTCGCACCACCAATCTTCGGGAGGACGGTACCAATGTTCGAACTCGGCTTTGGTGGAGGCCGATATCGCGACGCACGCCGTTGAGCCTTCGATACCGGCTTGTTCGTAACGGGCGTAGTAACCGCCCGTCAGTAAAATGGCGAGATCGTTCGGGTTCTTCCACGTCGCCGCTTCCTTGTGCCGAGCGGCCCGTTTCATGCCCTCCCGTTCCCCGATCCAACTGCCGTTGAGAGCGGAGACGACCGGCGCCACATGCTCCTCGACCCACCGGTACTCTTTGCGGGTCCAACTGACCAACGGCAGCAGGGTGTGAACCACGTCCACGGGTTTGACCTGATGCAAGCGACGAAGTTCAACCAAAGCAGGCTTGCCGTACGAGCGCGTGAACATCATCGGTGCCTTCACCCATGGAACGTGGAGCACGCTCACGCCGGGTTGCTGAGGCGTCGCTTGCTTGTGGGTGCGAGTGATGACGGTCACGTCGTGACCTCGTGAAGCCAAGTGACCAGCGAGGTGATACACGACCGAGCCGATTCCACCCCAACGAGGCGGATATTCACCGGACACCATGGCGATGTGCATCGTGGTGGCGAAGCCGCTTCGGCATTTGAAGGTCATTGAAAACGAAGGCTTGACGAGGCCTTGCATCAAGCCAAACCTTTGAAACACGGTGCACGGCTGGTTCGTTCATGGGCGATGTGCTACCCGTGTCCGTCACGGTCATTTTACCCACGCGCAACGAGGAAGAGGCGTTGGGTCCAACCATCGACGCCATCCCACGAGGGTGGTGCAAGGACCTCGAAATCATGATCGTCGATGGGAATTCCAGTGATAAAACGCGTGAAATCGCCCTGGAGAAAGACATCCGGGTCCATCTCGAGCCGCGCAAGGGGTACGGAAGGGCTTATCGAACGGGCTTCGACGTTGCCCGCAACGACATCATCGTCACGATGGACGCCGACTGCACCTACCCTGCAGAACTCGTTCCGGAACTCGTCAAGCGCCTGCTCGACGACGATCTCGATTTCATCACGTGCGACCGACTCTCGCTCGCCGAAGACGGGTCCATGTCGGGGCTTCACGGGTTTGGGAACTGGGTGCTGTCCTTCACCGCTCGCATGCTGTTCTGGTACGGCATCAAGGATTCCCAAACCGGGATGTGGGTGTTCCGTAAGTCCATCTTTGAAAACGAAAAGATGCGACCGACCAACGACGGTATGCCCCTGAGCGAAGAAATGAAAATTCTCGCCCGCCGTCACCTCGGGAAGAAAAAGGCCATTGAAATCTCCGTGCCCTACCGCCCGCGAGTTGGCGAAGCCGAAATCCACACGTGGGGTGACGGGTGGAAAAACCTCCGATTCCTGTTCTTGCGACGGTTTGGTCTGCACCGCACCCGGACCCCTTGGGGCGGCCTGCCGTCGAACCCGGATTCGTTGAACGGCGACCTGCCGGAGCAAAACTGAGCCCGATGCTCAACGACGTTGCTCCTTCATGGAACGAACGCTCACGGTTGGTCCTCAAGGTCCGCCTGTACTTCATCCGTTGCGTCCATGATGTTCTGTTCAAGCGAGGGGATGTTTTTGGCCGTGGGTTCGCTGTCCGCTGGGGCTCTGAAGGCGTCCCACGAGGTGAGTAAATCGAGTTCCTCGGCCGACCGGCGACGACGCTGAACCAAGAAACCAACGAGCGAGGCCACGATGAGCAAGCCAATGGCAGCCCCTGCGAACACGACGATGCGCCCGTCCTCTTCAGCCTCTTCAACGACGAGGTTTCTCGAGACAAAATCGATGTTTGCGCTTTCCCCGACACCGTCTCGAGCGATGACCTTGAGCAGTGGGCGTCCGGTGGTTTCAGGTCGCCATTCGACCACACCTTCCCAAACGCCGTCGCCATCAGCATCAGAGAGGTTCACCTCCCACTGTTGGATGTTGAGCGTGATGTTCACGCGAACGTCTTGGGTGGTTCCATCTGGGTCGCTGAGTGCAATGCTTACGGTCAGGAATGACAATTCGTTCGCCGTGAAGGCCATGCTGCTGAGCGACAACGAATCCCGGTCAAGTTCAGGCAAACTGCTCTGCAGCGTGATGTTGACGTGCTCTTCAACCCAATTCCCCCGAGCGTCTTCAACGTACAAGGAAAGATGGTACTCGCCTGGAGGCAAGCCCGAAATCTCCTCCTTGGATGCGGTTGAAAGCACCTCTGGATTGCTCTTTTCGGGTGACCACCAACGCCATTCCCTGACGGTCAAATCGTTGTCGGCGTCGTACGATGCTTCCTCAAGCAACAAGGACGACCCTGCTTCAAACGACTGACGATTGACCGGAGAGGTCAGCACCAGCACGGGCGCAGATTCGGTCACGGTCAAGGTAAAGCTCTCGTCCCGAGTCATGCCGCCCTCATCGGTCAGCGTGACGGTCATCACGTGCTCCCCTGCATTGAGCGTGAAGCCGTGCCCCTGCATCGGGTCCACGTCGACGAGCAAGGGCTCGGTTTGCAGCGATGAGCGGAGGGTGACGGTGAAGGCGTCCCCGTCGTAATCCACACTCTCTGAAGCATCAAAGATCAAATTCGCCGAAGAGGGGTGGATGGAAGCGGGTTCGGGCGACACCAAACCAAGGACGGGTGCAGAAGCAACCACCGTGACCGTTTGTGAGGTGAGAACGGGGTCGTGAATACCGTCGTCAATGCTCAACGTAACGGTGTGCGTTCCAGCGGTCAAGCGGCCTTCAAAGTACAGCCAATCTTGACCCTCAGGCGTCAGCCGCCCGTCCAAATCGCTCGTCCAGGTCACCACCAAGTACTCCGTGCCGGCAGCGGGTTCAAACGGTGCGCACACCCAATTTCCATCAACGGGGAACGAATCGCACGCTGAATCAAAGTCCCCTGAGCCGTTGGCCGAAAACCAGACCAGTTCGGAACTCTCGAAGGTTTGCGAACCAGGCGAATCGATGACGGCTTTTGGAACTGAATTCTCAACCGTCAACAAAACGCTGGTTGATTTTGATTGGTTGGCGTGTTCCGCTCGGTCATCGGTAACCTCCATGGTGATGGTGTGCACGCCACGAGAGAGGTAACCCTCCCAGTCAGAAGGCCCGACGGAAAGCACGCCGTCGATGGAGGAAGTGTAGGTAACGGTGAGTTCATCCCCCTCCGGATCAACGACGCCGCTGCCGTTGAACAACACCATCGCTTCGCTCAGGTTGCTGTCTCGAGCAACGGTAAAAACGGGTTCGGGTATCTCGTTGTAAAGCGTCACGGGCACCGAAAAACTGGCGTTGTTGCCCACCGAATCAAAGGCCAATATCGTCAGCGTGGCCGATGCTGGAGGTTCGTCTTGACCATAGGCAAAGGTGTACGTGAGCTCTTCAGGGCACCCCCATTGGTTGCCCCATCCGGCACCTTGATCGTCGCTGAACAGGATCGTGCATGCGAAATCGTCCCCCTCGGGGTCAAAGGTGCCCGTGGTGTTCACGATCACGGTCCCGGTTTGGGGCATGACGAGTTCGCTCCATGGATTGAGCGCCGGCTCAAAACTGACGGTCAAGACGGGGGCGAGGTTCACCAGTTCGATGGTTCGACTTTGAGAAACGCAATGGTTGGCGGTGTCGCAAATCTCGAGGGTGATGACGTGCACGCCGTCGTTCAAACTGCATCCGTAAACGTCGTTGCCGTTGGCAAGGAAGGCTGCACCGTTATCGGGTCCGTCGGGGAAACTCCAACTCCCCGAACAATTCGAAACGAGGTCACCGTCCAGACTGCTCGTCCAAGAAAAGGTCAGCACGTCGTTGTCCAAATCCCAAGAATCGGTGGCGTTGAACTCAACTTCGCCCTGGGATGAGAAGACGGAGCCGTCCTCGGGCGAGGTCCAGCGGAGGAAGGGGGCTTGATTCGAGAGCGGGAGCAAGCAAGGGACGATAAGGTCCTGGTCAAGCGTTGCTGACGTGCTGTTAGCCGTGCTGTCGTACCCGCACGACACCGTGACGCTGTTGAACGCGCTGGCTCCCGATGAAGTCCAGCGTTGACCGATGAAGTTGGGGAGGTCCACATAGCCCAAGTCGTTGGTTCCGAGTTGAACCGAGGGTTCGAAATCCGAAAACGTGACGTTGACATTGGCGTTGGGTACGCCGTTTGAGTAATTGTTCACCACCCATACCATGAGATCCCAAGCGACGTCGATGACCGCTCCGCTTGCCAACACCGCCGAGGAGAGGCTGACGTTGACGGGACGATGGAGGTGGAGCGAAGAGGTCGCATCCAACTGCACGACGTGAGGCTGCGCCGTGGCGCCGTCTTGATCGGTCAGGCCCGACCAGTTCACGGCGCTGTTTTGCAAGGTCACGGAACCGGTGCAAGCGGAGGAGAGGAGGTTGTCGCTCCCGCCCAAGCCGGGATGGTTGGTGAACGTCGCACAGGCTGTTCCGGCCAAGGAGGCGTTGGACAACGAGGAAGGGAAATTGCCGTTGTTGCTGCCGTCCCACACGAGACCGGAGTGGTTTCCGGGCAAGGACAAGCCGTCGATGTTGGCCGCCACACGGTCAAGACGGACGGCGGGAACTGCGGGGCTTTCAGCGGACACGGCGGCGGCGGAAATCGAGACGCTACCCGAAGACCCGGCGGGCAGTTGGTCGCTGTTGTCAACGTGGAGGGCGGGCCGAGCCGGGTTGTTGTCGAACAGCGTAAGGCCCTCAAGCCAAAGGTCAACGGAATTGACGGCGAGAAGACCGGCTCCCGTGGACCCGGAGACCGAACAATTTGTGCACCGAACGTCCCCTGAAGCCGATTCGATGTCGTTGGCGTCTTCGTAATAGAGGCCGGCTTGGTTTCGCTCAAGCGGGTTTGAGACGGCATCACCACCGTTGTCGCGAGCGGTGAGGTTCTCAAACACCACGTTCCGCGCGTCCCAAACCTGAGCACCCGACTGACCGTTGTCGGTCAAGTTCAGCCCGTTGATGTGAACCGTGGCGCGATTGACGTACAAGCCGTGGTCGGTGTTGTTGTGAAGGTTCCAGTCAAAACCCTGCATGGCTCCACCCGAGGAGGAGTAGACGCCGGGGCCGACCGAACCGCTCACTTCGAGGCCTTCGAACCTCGGCGCGAAGAAGGACGAGCGGACAGCCACCCCCGCTTCATGAGGTCCTTGGCCAGGGTCGCCCGAATCACGAACCGTCAAATTCCGGAAGGTCGTTGAACTGTCAACGAAGTACAACCGAACACCGACGGTGGTTGAGTTCTGAACCAAGGTGTCCTCGAACCATGCACCGGTTGCGTTGACTTCGATGGCCGCATAGCCGATGTTCGGGGTTTTTGCATCCGGGCCTCCCGTGCCGAGCACCGTGAGGTTGGTGAAATCGGCCGTTTCGTAATTCGTGTAGTTGGTGTGGTTGTTCTTGTCCACGTAAACGCCGCGATACATCGAATTGCTGATGACGGCGTTGCGAACCACGCCGTGGGTGTAACCGCCGTCGTCGATGTGGCGAATCACCATTCCGGTATCGGAACGGTCGATGCTGATGTTGGTGAGCAAGGGTTGACTGTCCTCCACCCAAATGCCAGCGGCCGTGACCCATGAGGAGCCGCTGCAATTGTCCACGGTGATGCCATCGATGAGGCCGCCTGAGCCGCCCCAGATGTTCACCGCTCGGGTCAACACATCGGAGAAAACCGCCCGCTTAACGACGGGGGTGGAACCGGCGCCGACCGAAAGGCCCAGACCGTACCGCCAATCTCCCTGGAAGGGGAGGTTTCGACCGGCCTGATTCACGTAGAGGTCGGTGATTCGTGGCGCAGCGGAACTGAACAGATCAACCGCCACGCGGTCGGGGTTGACGACGGTCAAGTTCTCGATGACCGGATTTGAGCCGAAAACGGTGATGCCGTAAATGGCGTCTTCAATCGTCAAATTTTGAATCAGCGAACCGCGCCCTGCCGAGGTGCTGTTGAACTGAATCCCCTCATGGTCGTTCAAACCGCTCGCCTGCAACACCACGGGACAGGATGCGGTCCCGAGCACGGTGAGGCGGCCGTCGACGACGATGCGTTCGCCTGCGGGCAACTGAATCACCGTGCACGGTTGAACGATGACCTCGTCGGCCACACCGATGGTGTAGGTTCCGGAGAGGGTTTGCGTTCCCGACCACGTCGTTTGCGCCCGGCCTGAAGCGCTGTTGGCCTCGTTGGTAGAAGCCAATTTGGAGGGAGTGGTTTCCGGCACGACGACCGGCAAGCCCACGGGAGCCATCAACAAGGCCAGAGCGAGGAAAACGAGCCAACATGATGATGTCGTTCGCTCCATCAAAAAGAACCTGTTGCAATCCCTCTTCAAAGGTTCCCTCCCCTGTGACGGCCTTCCGTGGAGGCAGGAAGCCATAAATCCCGATTTCAAATGGTTATGTTGATGCCCGAAGCCTTCGTGTTGTTCAAGACAGAGCCGACGCATGAGCGCGAGGTGTACCTCGCCCTTTCCGACCATGAGGGGGTAGCGGAAGTCCACGCCCTCTATGGTGAGTTTGACCTCTTGGTCCGCATCAGCTCTCCCAACTCAAAGGAACTCTCCGGCTTGCTGATGGGAACGTTTCGGCAAATCCAAGGGGTCAAAGAGACGCAAACGCTGATTGCTGTGGAGGGATGAACGTGGCGATTGGATTTGTTTTGATGACCACCAAACCCGGCCAAGAAGGCACCGTTCGAGCTGCGCTTGAGAACATCGACCTCGTGACCAAACACTGGATGCTCTTCGGTCAATACGACCTCATCGCTCGGGTTCAGGCCGACGAAGAATACGAATTGACCCGCTGCATCGTTGAAGAAATTCGGCAACTGCCGGGCATCCAAGAAACCAAGACGCTCATCGGCGCTGAGCTTTGATCAGAGCACACGATGAAGACGAAGGGTTGCGGCTTTGGCTGCACCCAAACAGCCGGCCTGTCGAAAGCAACGGGCAGCCTCGCGCAACGCCATCGCTGCGGGCCGATAGCCGGTGCGCCCTGCGAGGTACCACCATCGTGCTGCGTACCGCATTGAGGGCGCTCCTGCTCCTTCGAGGCGGTCCGGTGATGGCAAGGTCGCAAGGAAGGTTGCAGCCTCGTCCAAGGAATCCGTTGCAAGATGTTCCCCGAACGTCAACCCGACCGCCGCGGAATGCAACGGGGAAGGTTGCACCTCCATCACCGTCATGGTTTGGCTACGCAGGGACGCCATACCTTCCTCGGAAGATGTTCGTTGATGCAGTTGTGTCCTGAGCTTCATCTGCTGAACAAGCGGGTCCTCATCGTTGCTCAAGCCGGCCAATTGCTCGGCCAGCACCGTGGCCCGTTCCGTGTCGCCGTCATGGAGAGCGAGCGCATGACGAATCATGCTCATGCTCACGGTGACGGTTGCGCGAACCGGCCCAGCCTCGGGAAGTTCAACGTCGTTCAGCAAGGAGCGTATCGATTGAACATCGATGCTCGAGGGTTCGTCAAACAAGCGGTCGTCGAGTCGCTGGACGGCGGTGCGGAGCACCAAACGGGTTCGCTCAACCGAGGCCGCACGCTCAAGTTGCCGTTCCAGCAAGCGTTGGGCGGCGGTCTCGTCGCCCTCAAGCAGCGCCATCGCATGGGCCAAATCGTCGTGAAGGGCTTCGTCTCGAACCGCTTCAAGGTGAGTGCGGGCCCGTTCGGGCTCGTTGCGCTGCACCGCAACACGCCCCGCCCAGTAATGGAGGCGCTCGTTTTCGGGGTGCTGTTGGGTGGCTCGGTCAAACAGCACGGCAAGAGCGCCGGCATCAGCGGCGACGAGGCGATCGAAATCATCGTCGATCCACGCATCCAGTTCGTCCTTTTCCAACGCCATGGCGTGGTAGAGACGGAGAAGAGCGCCTTGAGGACGGTTCAACCGCTCCTGCCAGTGGTTGAGCGAGAGACCGTGAAGGCGACGGAGATCGTCATCGTCAAACATCGCTCGCCGAACGTTTCGAACAAGGTGTTGAACCTCCACCCTCTCGGAATCTATAGACCATCGTAGGAGCGCCCGTTCATCCAGAGCATCCACTTCCTCGCTGCCGGGAGCGTCGGTTGGTGAAAGCGGCCTGGGATAAAGCACCATCAAGTCCAGGGAGGAGCGTTCCGTTTCAGCAAGCGAGTTCAACATCGTTTGTTCAACAAAGGCCTGCACATCTGCGCCGGCCTCGGGAAGCGGGTCCCCTTCTCGATACAGTTGCAAGGCCATGGGATGGCCTCCAAGAGCACGGGCAATCCGGAGCCGTTGCGAAACCTCCAGATGTTCGCCAAGCAAATCAGCGGCGACCTTCGGTTCCAGCGTCCCGAGACGAAGCATCGGCCAAGTCAACCCCTCAAACAACGGGAGGCGCCCAGCGAGCAAGGCGGTGCAACCGGCGTCCAACAGCGACTCGAGCAGTTCCATCACTTCTTCCTGGTGACGGGGGGGTAGCCGGTCCACGTCGTCGACCATGAACACGGTGGTGGCCTCCTCTTCGGCCAAGCGCTCCACCATCGAGGCCGTTTCGCTTGGTGCAGGACCTTCGTCGCTGTACCACGAAGCAAAGAGGGATTTCGCATCCGTGAATTCGTCCACGTTCGCTCGTCGTACCCGGCGTTTTGCTGCGAGGAGTCCCTCGGCGTAGGCATCCAACAACACCGTCTTGCCAACACCGGACAAGCCGCCAACAACCAGTCTTCGTTCCTTTTCAAGCCGTTCATGAACGTCCTTGAGGGCGCCGGATCGCCCGACCAAGAAGGTGGTCTGCGCCAAGGAATCCGGGGAGAGTTTCTCTTCGGCCTTGGCGGTTTCAGGGTTTGATTCAAGCCAAGCACGACCCGCTGTCGTAATGTGGTACACCTGACGGCGTCGACTGCCTCCACCGATGACGTGGGCGACACGAACCGAGATGAACGCCATCTCAAGCAGGGCATTGAGCGGCTGGTTCAACCCCGACCGCACCACGCCCATCGCATCGGCCAAGCCGGGAAGCGAAAGGTCACGAGGGACGTCCCACGCCTCCTCGAGACCGATGGGAAACGCCCCGAGATACCTCA